>OCHN01000293.1_pt1 | contig 54996 bp, 47 predicted proteins | sample 1538911 | NCBI WGS metagenome assembly OCHN01 (sample SAMN04571736, study PRJEB22368) | human gut metagenome | biome: human gut; material: stool | host: Homo sapiens | place: Luxembourg | collected 2013-01-11 | reverse complement strand
TCGGTACGCACGGTGGTGTGAGAGGTCGGCTCTCCTATTTATTTAGGGGAGTCTCCTACTCGATTTGTAGCATAATCGCATTATGGAAAAGCGGATGGAATATGATATAATCATCATAGGAATCAGGACAAGTAGCTTTTCACATTGTTGCAAGAAAGATTGAAATTGTAAATAATGTCTACTGACCAACCCAAAAAGCATTGCGACACAAGGCAATCCCGGCAATCTGTGCTATAATAGGTGCAAGGGAAACGACAAAAAGCGGGCAAAACCCTTGCACTTGGAGGGAACGTGTATGTATCGGTACAGCAACGGACAGATCAGTCTGTCAGATTTTCAGCAGCCCATGGGTATGCGCCTGCGGGAAGACAACCGCTGGGTGAAGAAAGCGCAGAGCATCCCATGGGACAAGATTGAGAAAAAGTACGCGGATCTGTTTCCTTCCGAGACCGGGAATGTGGCCAAGCCGCTTCAGTTGGCGTTGGGTGCTTGTCTCATCCAGAGGGAATACGGGTATTCCGATGTGGAAACTGTTTTGCAGATCCAGGAGAACCCATATTTGCAGTATTTCTGTGGGTATGCGGGCTATGACGACAGCAAACTGCCCTTCGATGCGTCCTCTATGGTGCATTTCCGAAAACGCCTGACGCCGGAAGTTCTGGCTCAGATCAATGAAATGGTCATCCAAGAAGCACAGAAAACAGAAGATAACGATAACCAGGATGATAACAAGCCCGATGGTGGAGGGAACAGCGGCACGATAATCGTGGATGCCACCTGCGCACCGTCCAATATCCGGTATCCCCAGGATGTTTCCCTTCTGAATGAAGCCAGAGAAAATGCTGAGAAGCTGCTGGATATTCTCCACAGCCCTACCGACGGCAAGAAGCCCCGTACCTATCGCAAACGAGCCCGGAAAGACTATCTGAAGTATGTCCGCTGCCGCAAACACACCGCAAAGATGACCCGTAAAGCCATTGGGAAGCAGCTGAACTATCTGAAAAGAGACCTTGCTGCCATTGACGGGAAGCTGAATCAGGAAAAGGCACTGAATATTCACCAAACGGAGCGATTGGAGACGATTCGTAAGATTTATGAGCAGCAAAAGTACATGTATGACAACCATACCCACAGCGTTGAGAACCGAATAGTCAGCGTCAGCCAGCCCTTTGTGCGCCCTATAGTGCGGGGAAAGGTCGGCAAACCCGTGGAGTTTGGCATGAAGCTGGATATCAGTGTCACAGACGGCTGGACAAGGCTGGAATACCGTTCTTTTGATGCTTACAACGAAGCGACCAAGCTCCAGGAAATGATTGAAAATTTCCACAAGCGCGAGGGACACTACCCCAGTCGGGTACTGGCAGATAAGATATACCGGAACCGTGAGAATCTCAGCTACTGCAAAGCGCGGGGAATCCGGCTTTCCGGGCCAGCTCTGGGAAGGCCCAAAAAAGGAGAGGATCGGAACAAGGCTCAGGATTACCGGGACGAGTGCGAACGGGTCGAGGTAGAACGCAAATTCAGTTTGGGAAAACGTAAGTGTGGAATGGGGCTGGTGACAGCGAAGCTGGAAGAAACGGCTGCGCATGTGGTTGCTCTGTCCATTTTGCTGCTGAATCTGCGTAAGATTCAGTGCGCCTTTTTGCAATTTCTGGATTGGCTACTCGGACTTCTGCAATCGCGTGAAAAACGGATGGTTATTCAGTGGACATTAAATACACCTTATTGGGGAATGCACACTGCATAGAAATCAAAAGAGACGTTATCTGACTATGCTGATTAGCAAGAAGCATAACAGATTGATCAGTGTGATCCTTATACTGCCGTATAAATATGGCTTGCATAACAAGAAAAATCTAATTAAGTCAGCTGAATACTATGCACTTGAATCGGTAGTGAAGCCATCTGGAATGACATAGTTCCAAAACTGTTTAACGCACTCGGCGGTGGGCAGATGCGTAGTAGAACCATCTGGAATGACATAGTTCCAAAACAGTGCTTACAAGTCCACGGCCAGCTTTCGCGTAGTAGAACCATCTGGAATGACATAGTTCCAAAACCATGCTCTGGTAACGCATGAAGGGAAAAGGGTAGTAGAACCATCTGGAATGACATAGTTCCAAAACTTTTTGTACTCATTCATCTTCCTTCGTCCTGTAGTAGAACCATCTGGAATGACATAGTTCCAAAACACCCTGCCGGGTCTGCGTGTGGCATCTCCGGTAGTAGAACCATCTGGAATGACATAGTTCCAAAACAGTACGGTTACGGATTGATTCTCGACCAAAGTAGTAGAACCATCTGGAATGACATAGTTCCAAAACTGGAAGCCACTCCGGCAGACAGACACGCCGGTAGTAGAACCATCTGGAATGACATAGTTCCCAAACTTACGGTTGTCACGCCGGAGTTGAGCAATTGTAGTAGAACCATCTGGAATGACATAGTTCCAAAACGGACTATATCGCGCAGATTATGGACTACACGTAGTAGAACCATCTGGAATGACATAGTTCCAAAACCATGAAGCAGAAAACACGCGAATTCTGCAAGTAGTAGAACCATCTGGAATGACATAGTTCCAAAACATGTCGCCGTACTTGTCCAGTACGATGACGGTAGTAGAACCATCTGGAATGACATAGTTCCAAAACCATATGCCCGCAGGGAACTGGAGGAAATGAGTAGTAGAACCATCTGGAATGACATAGTTCCAAAACAACAGCATTATCATCGTCAAGCCGTGTTGTGTAGTAGAACCATCTGGAATGACATAGTTCCAAAACTACCGTGCCAAGCCAACAATCATGACGCAGGTAGTAGAACCATCTGGAATGACATAGTTCCAAAACAGTCGTTCACGGCGAACAGCATCAGTGCGGGTAGTAGAACCATCTGGAATGACATAGTTCCAAAACGCTCTGCGAAGAGCTGCAAGAGATTGCGGAGTAGTAGAACCATCTGGAATGACATAGTTCCAAAACAGTTGACACTTGCAATCCGTTCCAAAATCGGTAGTAGAACCATCTGGAATGACATAGTTCCAAAACGAGCGAGTTCGGTTTCGGAGCCCCCCTCCCGTAGTAGAACCATCTGGAATGACATAGTTCCAAAACAGAAGCGGAACGCCTAAATCCATCGCCATCGTAGTAGAACCATCTGGAATGACATAGTTCCAAAACGCGCAGCTATCTATCTACCGTGGTGCTTGTGTAGTAGAACCATCTGGAATGACATAGTTCCAAAACACACGGAACAGTTCATTATATGGGTGTGGCGTAGTAGAACCATCTGGAATGACATAGTTCCAAAACCGCCGTCACGAAGGCGAAGATTGCGGATGCGTAGTAGAACCATCTGGAATGACATAGTTCCAAAACGCGCAGCTATCTATCGTGGTGCTTGTACCTGTAGTAGAACCATCTGGAATGACATAGTTCCAAAACTCAGGTCGGCGGCGTAGGCCTTCAACTCGTGTAGTAGAACCATCTGGAATGACATAGTTCCAAAACATGCGCCGGAGCAGTCAACGTTCCCCGTCTGTAGTAGAACCATCTGGAATGACATAGTTCCAAAACACAAAAAGGCGCATCAACACTTGATGAGTTGTAGTAGAACCATCTGGAATGACATAGTTCCAAAACCGGTGCGCTTATTGGAAGCCGACCGAATCTGTAGTAGAACCATCTGGAATGACATAGTTCCAAAACAGACACAAGCCCCTGCTCACATCCGATTTCGTAGTAGAACCATCTGGAATGACATAGTTCCAAAACCTCAAATCCATGAGGTAGGAACCTTTCGGTCGTGAGCCGCTGCCACGCCGGATGGTTCTTTTCTTTTTCAGTATATCACAGCTTGATGATTTTGTCATCATAATTCTGATCAATTTGCCACCGAATTTCCTGCTCATGCATCGGAATCGCCTGATTTTGAAAAATCAGCAGCGTCTTTACTTTCGTGTAGGCGGCATACTTGATGACTTCCTGCCAATCCGCGTCCGAAAAGTAGTTGTCAAGATTGCAGAGAACCAGCAGTTTTTTCGGCATCCACTCCGCAAGAACATCCAGCAGCTTGCAAATCCGCACCAGCGGCGACGTATTCAGCGGGCAATCCAGCTGTACACCGAACGCTTTGCAAACATCCTGTACCGTCATTTCGTCCGGCGCGATGATTTCCAGCGGGATTTCGCGCGTCACGTCCTGAATGAAATCTGACAGCTCCACCATCTGCTTTTCCCAGCGGACCTGTCGCAGCGGATTTTTGCGAATGAGCTGATTAATTTCCCCGTAAAGTGCCGTCATGATTTTCTTGTTCGCAAAATCAATGTGGAACGGGTCGGTAACAACGTACAGCAGCTTTGCTGCATCCAGAAGGTCATCGTCCTGCAAGAATAAGAAGGGCTCCAAGGATTCTTCGCCCGCTTCCAGCGCAAGGAAACTCTGCACAACCCGCGCGTACAGGTGCGGAGAGGCAATCTGCATCGAAGCCGCATGGTCATCGACGATTGGCAAATCATGCTCGAAGCTGATGTTTCTCAGTATCAAAAGAACCACAACCTCTCTGTCGTATCCAGCTGTTTTTCCTGCGGGCCGCCCAGCAGATAATCAATCTGGCTGTACTGCTTTTCCGTGATAATCATCAGCTGGATTACGCCTTTTGCTGGCTTGATGCGATTAACGCGCTGTTTAATCAGGTCAGCCGACACCGCATTGACTGCCAATTTGCAGTATACCGATTCCTGCATCATCAGAAAGCCATCCTTGATGAGATCTTTGCGGAATCGCCCGTACGCGGCGCGCTCTTCCGACGTTGTCACCGGCAAATCAAACATCACGATGACTCTCATGGCTCGCATCCTCATAGTGCATCATCATTCCTTCTGTCCACTCCGTCTGACCGTCAAGGTAATCCGTTGTATTGCGCACAAAGCGGGCGATGGCAGTGCTGACATACATCTTTTGCTGCTGATAGCAAATTTCTGTATTCAGGATGTCCAGCAGTTCGTACTTATATTCCTTGTCAAACGTGCGCTCTCCCTGATGCAGCACGACCTCATCCACCAGAAAGCGGAATGGTTCCATCAAATCACAGGAAAGATTGAAACTGTTGTACGAATTCCGATGGTGAATCCCCAGCTGCGTCGCGTAGCCGCGTGCAGCGACCTCCTTGTTGAAGCAGGAAAGCAGCAGCGAATAGCCGTAGTTCAATGCTGCATTACGGTCACTTTTCAAATCGCGCGAAAAATCCTTGCCGAAAATGCGGTTGAAGTAGACCTTTGCCGCGTGTCCCTCGCGATTCGTCGCGTCACCGAGGGTAACGCTCTCCGCGAAGGCTGCAATTTGTCTTGCAGCCTCCACGGAAACTTCCTGCATCACGCCCGCCTGATTAAGAATCTTCTGCTGGATGATTTGCTGCCACAGCGCCGCTTTCCGCGCATCACTCCAGTTTGCCTGCGCCATCATCCTTGCCGCTGTATCATGGCTTCCGGCATAGGGGAGTACCTGGCCGCATGGATTCCGCTTTTCATCACAGAAGATGACGTTCACCTTTTCGTGCATCAGTTCGCAGATGAGATACCCTGTCAGCGTGACCATCGTCGTGTCCAGAATCAGCGTGTGCAGTTCCGAAATGTGAACCGTCCGCACCTCATCGCCGCGAATGATGAGAAAACCGTCCTTATACGTCAGCTTGCACGGGCTTTGAATCACGACGGTTCGGAATCCGGCCATAGCTTCGTCCTCTTCTCGCGCAGTCCTGTGATGGACTGGTCAATCAAGATGATTTTCTCTGGATGCGGCAATTTATTATTTAGTCTTCCCTTATCTGCAATTCCAAGTTTCGGAAGGGATGTGCTGTATTTAGCATATTCTTTTCCTGCACTTGTAATTTTCATCGTTTCAGCGATAAATTTGCCCTTATCCGCAATGGAAAGCGAGAGAATTTCTGATTTCTTTGCTTCCAAAGCTTTTAATGCACCACTGTAAATCGGATACTGTGAGCTCAGCTTTTCCAACAGCGCGTCGATTAATGTATTAAGCTGATTTTCATCTGCATCTGTCAGTACACACGATGCGTTATAGATTTTTGCAAGAATCGGATGAAGAAAAGTCGGCAGGAAGAGTTCCTTTGCATTATAGGTTTCCGTGCAGCTTCCCAGTGTCAGCTCATTTCCTTCATATTCAATTTTTTGACGAATCAAGATTTTCGGACGAATAATTTGAACTCCCGGATAATCTTTCTCCAGATAGTCCACCAGCACTTTCGGATTCTTTTCAATTGCTTCCGCCAGATAAATCGGCACATTCACCAGTGCACCAGCACGCTGCTTTCCCTTCTGATAGCTGATTGCTGCAATGTATGCAGGTTTGATGCTGTCAAATCCGCCATACCGTTGACAAGACATTCCTTTTTTCAGCGGCAATTTAGCACTTGAATGACCTGCACGGTAACGTGAAGCCTCTGTAATTTTCCCCGACTTCTGCCGCTTCAGGAACACCACATGTCCATCATGGTATCCCCACACCGCCTTCAAGTAGCAAATTTCCTGCTGTGCATTGTGGATGATTTCCCCGGTATCCGGATCCTCCTGATCCTGGCTGAATTTCGCCAGTATCATGCCGTGCTTCGAGCTTAAATCAACCTTGTTATCATCACCTTTATTTGCTTTCTGCGCCTTTCTGACACGAATCGCCGCAGACGACTCACTGTCAAGCCACGGCATAAAGCGCTCCACGAAGTTCCCCATCGTCGCCGCGAGGAAGGCGTCGTACGCATGGTGCATGTCGTTCAGCTCACGAATCTTGTAAAGTCCGTACTGCTCCCGCAGCTCCGAGGACAGTCCTGCCTTGATGCCGCTCACATGCACATCCGGATAATAGCGCTTGAACAGCTCCGTCACGCACTGCACCATCTGTCCCGTTTCCACCAGCTGCCGTGCAGCAAACTTTTGCTTGTCTTCATCACTTACCACACTGCGTGTCAGATTCTTGAACTTCTTTTCGCCCATGAATCCCTTCTGGCGCAGATAATTCCACCACGGGCGCTGTGAATCCCGAATGCTATCCGCCAGCAGAAGGTTGCCTGCCTTGCGCTGATTTTCACCCGACAGCACCAGTGCACGGTTTTCAATAGAGTTGTCCACAATATAGCATTGCGGCAAGATGTGGTCAATCTGCGTCGTTGCCGAAAGCTGGTCAAAATCAAGCGGCTTGCCGCTGTAAAGCGATTTCCCCAGCTGCAGCAGATACAGGTATTGCTGATCATCCAGTTTCTTTTTATCCCTGCAGTTTTTCAACACTTCCCAGCACTCTGACGGCACTTTCTCCGCTGTCTTATCTTCCGCCAGTTCTTTATACATCTGCTCCACTTGGTTCAGGCGTGACTGCGTGCGCTGTTTCTTTTCATCCGGCGTTTCTTCGCGCGTGTTTTCCAGATAAATGGCGTGCGGGTGACAGCCCTGATGCTCAATCAGTTCCTTCACAATGCGCACTGCCGTCCAAATTCCGCGTTTCAGTGCCGGAGAAACCTGCAATTTCCGAATCTCGTCGTATTCGATTTCCTCTTTCGGTTCGCCCAGCTCCATCAGCCGCTCTTTTGCAATCTTCTCTTGAAAATGGTATTGCGGATTGTTCAGCACCTGCATGAAGTTCTCATTCGTCGCACGCAGAACTTCCATGATTGTTGCCGGCTGATTCTCATATTCACCCAGCACACCAGTCAGCAGTTTTTCGCTCAGTCGTCCCCAGCCAGTATAGCGCCGCTGCACCAGAAAACTCAGCTGCGTATCCGTTACGTCCGGATATTTTTCTTGAATCAGCTTCTTCAGGATGCTGCGATCCTCAAAGATGGTACTCCAGCGCACCAGCGTTTCCAGCTGCTCCGCCGTCTGGTCGTTCACGGTGAATCCGTGCTTCTCCAAGTCATACCGTGTGCGCAGACTCGCCGTGAATTTCCCCGACTCCTGCGTGCCGGAAATATCATTCTCCGTAACATCCGTGTATGGGCTATTCTGCCGAAGCCACTTTGCAAACACTTTGTAGGAAACTGACTTGTTCTTAGCGAAGAGTTCATCCAGCATCCGCTGTTTCAGCTGAACATCACGAATCAGATTGCCCTTTACGCGGACGCGGTTCAGCTCATTCAGCATAAGGTACTCTTCATACAGCAGGGAATGCAGCGGCAGCACGTCCTTTATCGGCAGATAGGTGCATTTGTTTGTCAAGTTCGCAATGAACCCCTCCGCCGTTTTCGTCTGATTCACCACGTCAAAAAAATTCCACGGATAGGCAGGCTGTGTTTTGTCGCGCACAATCCACTTCTGGAACGGGCTGTTCTTATCTTGATACAGCGGGCCGACATAATACGGCAGACGGAACGTGCAGATGCTGAGGATTTTCTCCCGATTTTCCCGCAGCGTCGGATAATACTTTCCCTGCGCGTCAAGTATTTTCGCCAGCTCTTCGGCCTGAATCTGGTTCGGGATTTGACCGTTCAGATTGATGCGCTGCAGCGGCAAAAAGACGTTGTCTGCTTTCATTTCTTCCAGCATTTCATTTGCTTCTGCTCGTGCGTTTTCAGGAAGGTCAATTTTCTTGCTTTCAAGTATTCTTCTGCATTTATTATAGAAACCTTCTGGTATACTCTTGATTTTCGCGCCTTCCTGTCGGCAGCGTGTAAACTTCTCTTGCTGAAAGCGTGCTGGGCTTGTCAAATGGTGCGTATAGGCAGCATATCCCGATGGGTCGTTATCATCACGGAATAGTGTAACATACTCGTCTTTTCGGTACGTCCTGATCCATTTTTTCAGTCTTTTTAGGTCAGCCTTATGCTTTTCATAACGCGCTACCATCATGTCGGAAATCGTCTGCCCGTTTTGACGAATTTCCGCAAACAGCTGCCAGCGATACAGCTCCAATATCCGCGTGAATACTTCCGCCTGCGCTTCTGTCATCCCGGCAAGATACGTTTCTTCCGTTTCGCCCTCAATGACGCCTAAGGAGGTTTTTTCTGATGCATCCGTCTGACTTTCATAGCCAATCAGCGCTTTCAAAGAACCTTTATAGCCCAAAAGAAGTGACGCGAGTGCTTGTGCAGCCTCTTTGCTTTCTTTTTTCTTGCCTGCGTACAGCAGCTTCTGGATCTGTTCCTTGCGCGCCATGCCACGGAGCGAGTGATTTTCCATCGCGTGACAGATTTCCTTTGCCGCATTTTCTGCCGGCGCAAGCCCGCAGACAAAACTTTCGGGGTCTGTCAGCAATTCCAGCAGCTCCTGCATCTTTTGCGGTGCTTCCGCACCGATGTCAGACAGCGTTTGCCCTTCCATCAGGAAATGCCCGCGATATTTGATGATGTGGTGCATCGCCAGATAGACATAGCGGATGTCCGCCTGCTTTGTGCTTTTCACCAGCTCATTGCGAATATGATAAATCGTCGGCAGCGTCTCAACGGATACTGTTCCATCCACAAACAGTGCTTTGGGCAGCTTCGCATAAAACTTCTCATACTTGCTGTCCACTGCCCATAAGAACGATTCGTTCATCCGAAGAAAAAACGCTGGGTCTGCCGCGCACACATCCGGCGCAACCAGTGCTTGCAGCAATTTGATGCGCTTGCGCCGACGTGCCAGCCGACGCCGCGCTGAACGCTTCTGGCGACGTTCTTTCGCCGTCTGCGCTTCCTCAAACAGAACCGAACCGTATGTCGGACGTTTGTGGAAGCGCAGCAACCGTCCTTTTTCGTCCGTCATTGCGTAGCCAACAGAACTTGTGCCAATATCCAGCCCGATATTGTAGACTTCTTTCATGATGGTGCGCCTCTTTCCTTTGCTTTGTCGCTCTATGAATCGCTTTTGCAAACGCTTGAAGTGTTTCCCACACGATATGCGCACTTATGAAAAAAGCCGCTTTCGCGGCGGAGCCTCTAAAAGCTCGCAATCGATTAGGGAGTGGGGAAATCCTCGGCGAACCTCGGAATCCTTGGTTTTGACTCACTATACCATTCCAGATGGTTCATTTTCATTATATAGTACTTTGTGCATTCTGTCAAGTGGTTTTGTGAGTTTTTACTTGTTACTTTTATTATTCATTCCGTGCTTCGTGGAAAAAGCAGTCGCAGCACTCACATTTGGCTCGACCACATCCTGAAGACCGAAATTGGCAAGGTGGTGGACTGGAGCAAGGTGAATAAAGAAGATTATCTTCTTGCGATGGAGCGCAGCCCTATTAATTGAGATTGCTAATTTCCTGCACTGATAAGAGGCTTTTGCATTCGTACCAATTCGCTTCCTATTTTAATAGCTTCCTGAGCAGAACATATTATCTGCTCAAAGTTCAGAATGCAAGCGGTCACGTTTTCCTTCTCTTCGATAGTCATCTGCAATCTGTTGAAGTATCGCTGCTGTATGCGGATAGCTAATGCTTAAAGTCTGTGCGTCAGCGGTAAATTCCGCTGCTTTTCGCATCTAATCACTTCATGAGGCGAAACGTTCGTGCAAATCGGTCGTATTCACCCTAAATTTACGAAATGCTATTGAATATCCGCTCTTTCGGTGGTATACTGAAATAGTTATGCTATAATTCTGTGCTGAGGTGAGAACTATGAGAGCAAGCTACAAAAAACTGTGGAAACTGCTTGTCGATAAGGATATGAGCAAGGGCGATCTTCACAAAGCGTCCGGGCTGTCTTCCAGTACGATGACAAAGCTCCGAAAGGGCGAAGACGTGTCAATGGAAGCGCTGAGAAAAATCTGTATTTGCCTCGGCTGCAATATCGGTGACATCGTGGAGTTTGTAGACGAAAGCAAGTAAGAGTCCGCTTTATGGGACAGCTAATATGATATGATAGCAGTGAGCTTGGGAGACCGGCTCAGATGGAGAAGCGAATGGAACGATCTCTGATTTATAACGGAACGATCACGGCGGAACAGTTTCTTTTTTACGAAATCCGCATTGCATCGAAGTATTACCTCGACGGAATATCCGTGGAGAATGCTATTGAAGAAATCAAAAAAGGCAACCTATTTCAATACCCGACCGAGCGGCTTGTTGCCCGCATGGTGCGAAGCTGCTATAAGCGGCTGGATGCATTAGACGATGAACAACTCCGGCAGGAATTATCATCGGCTCCTACTGAGATTGCAAAGCAGATCAACCTCTATGCCATGATGCGCTACAATCGCATTGTGTGGGACTTCATGGTTGGCTTGATTGGAGAAAAGTTCCGAAGTCAGGACTTCGAGTTTTCTCGAAAAGACCTGAACGTGTTCTTCTCCCACTTACAGGAGCAGAACGATGATATTGCCGGATGGAGCGAGTCAACAGTCAATAAAATCAAGCAAGTTCTGACAAAGGCTCTGGTCGAGACCCAGATTCTTGACACCTTTAAATCGACACGGCTCAATCCGCTGTTCCTTTGCGAAGAGCTGGAAGAAGGCATCCGCAGAAATAACGATCTCGAAGCACTCGCAGCTTTTAACTGTTTTAGATAGGAGACTCTGGCATGAGCGACATCAAGCAAAAGTTGGATAGAATCCGGGACAGAATATCCGACCCCAGTTTTCTTGCTAACAAAGGATTAAGCAATGAAGTCGGCATTCATGTGTTCTGCTACGATCCGGCAGACGAGTTGATTGTCAGAGACTTCGTTTCCCGGCTGAAAGCAGAGAACGGGACGCCATACCACATTAAGGAGTGCGATCTCTATGAGATTTTTCTCAACCTCTTGGAGGACAAGCGCGTTTTGAAATCTGTGGACGGACTGGAAGAAAAGCGCGGAAAGGAATACCTTCTCAAACAACTTCAAAAGATTGCAACGCCGGAGGCGCTTCTGGAATACATGAAGTACGAACCGCATGAATACGGAGACGTTCTATTCCTAACCGGCGTGGGAAAAATCTTCCCGTTTATGCGCTCTCATAAAATGCTGGACAGTATGCAGCATCTCTTTGAGGACATTCCCATCGTCATGTTCTATCCGGGATCGTTCAACGGACAAGACCTCGGATTATTTGGAAAGTTTCTGGACGGACACTACTACCGAGCATTCAACCTTTTGTAATTGGAGGAAGACACCATGAAAATACAGAGCATGTTCCAAAAGGACATCGACCGTGACATCAACGGTGTTGTGCAGGTATCGCAGGACGACCAGCGTAGTGTGAAGCAGGAACTTGACGAGTATATTATCACGAAAGAACTACGACGCCATTTTGCCACGTTCTTTGATAACTATGTTAAAGCCATCGATTATCCGACAGGAAAAATAGGCGTTTGGATTTCTGGTTTCTTTGGAAGTGGTAAATCTCACTTTCTGAAAATGTTGTCTTACCTTCTCTCCAACAAAGAGGTGGATGGTAAACACGCTATTGATTACTTCACGGACAAATTCGACGACCCGATGATGTACGCCGATGCAGCCAGATGCTCGTCAATGCCGACTGAGACAATCTTGTTTGATATTCTAAAACAGGCACCAGTGAACAAGGATGAAACTGCAATTCTACGTGTTTTTGCAAAGATGTTTTATCGGCACTGCGGCTTTTATGGGGATGATCTGAAGGTTGCTCGGTTGGAGCGTTTTATCGAAAAGCAGGGTAAAACAGAGGCGTTTCGTGCGGCGTTTGAAAGTGTACATGGTGCGCCGTGGGTGGATGATCGCGACGCATTTGCCTTTTTTGAAGATGATCTTGTAACAGTTTTGCAAGATGTACTTGGAATGAGCGAACAGGCGGCACGTAATTGGTTTAACGGAGAGGAGACAAATGAGTTAAGCGTCGCTCAGTTGGTGGACGACATTGTCGCATATGTTGACACCAAACCGAACAATTTCCGGCTTTTGTTTATGGTGGATGAAGTCGGCTTCTTTATTGGAGACAACAGTGATCTGATGGGAAATTTACAAGCTATTGTTGAGGAAATTGGTAGACGATGCTCTGGCAAGGTGTGGGTCATGGTCACAAGTCAGGAAGCGATTGACTCCGTTGTGAAAGTATCTGGCGATGACTTCTCCAAGATTCAGGGACGCTTCAATACTCGGCTGAGCTTGTCTTCCTCGTCCGTCGATGAGGTCATCAAAAAGCGTGTTCTGGCGAAGACGGAGGACGCAGATCTCCTCCTGCAGATGGAGTATGATAAAGAAGCTTCCGGCTTAAAGAGCCTGTTCGCATTTGACAATCCGATTCTCGATATCAAGGGCTTTACCAGCGCAGCAGAGTTCAGCGCGACCTTCCCCTTTGTGCCGTATCAGTTCATTATCATCCAGAAGGTGCTTGCAGAAATCCGCAAGCACGGTAACTCCGGCAAGCACCTTTCGGGCGGTGAACGCTCCATGCTGTCCGGCTTCCAAGAGGCGGCGCAGAAAATCGAAGACAAGGACGAGAACGCCCTTGTGCCGTTCTATCAGTTTTATGACACGGTACATACTTTTCTTGAAAGTACCATTCGCCGAGTTATCGACCGCTGCCAGAATGCGGCGGATGCCCACGATGGCTTGGAACAGCAGGACGTGAACGTCCTCAAGTTACTCTACCTTGTCCGTTATATTGAGGATGTCAAGGCGAATATTGAAAACATCGCCATCCTGATGATTGATGATATTCACACGGACAAGATTGCCCTCCGTGCGTCCATCACGGCTTCACTGGAACGCCTTCTGACACAGAACTACATCTCCCGCAACGGCGATACCTATGCTTTCCTGACGGACGAGGAACAGGATATTGCCATCGACATCAAGAACACGCCGGTTGACAGCGCACAGATAGTCCAGAGCATTTCTCAGACGGTTTATGGCGAAATCTATCCGGCAAAGAAATATAAATACGGCAAGTACGACTTTGCCTACGATCAGTATGTGGACGAGACGCTGAACGGCGCGTCCACTGGCGGAATGCGGCTTCGCATTGTCACCGTGGCAAGCGACCTCTACGGCGTTGACACTCAGCGGCTTATCTTGGAATCGCAGGTCAACAATGCGGCAATCGTTGTCCTTTCGACGGACACACCCTACTTTGACGAGCTGGAACAGGCAATGAAAATCCGCAAGTATGTCAAGCAGCGCAACGTGTCGCAGATGCCGGAGAGCATCCAGCGGATCATCCGCGATCGCAACGACGAGGCGCGGAAGCTGGAAAGTCATGCCCGCAGTCTGATCGAAAAAGCTATCGTCGAGGGCAAGTCCTATGTTCACGGCGAAATCCTCGACCTGAAATACGGCTCCGCGAAGGAAAAGCTGGACGAGGCGATGAAGAACCTTGTCGAGAGCGTCTATTCCAAGCTCAACATGGTTAAACAGTTTGTGGACAGTGATGCTGGTATTCTCGAGATTCTCAACAGTACGCATGAAGAGTTCGGCTTCACCGGACTGGGCGCGAACAACGAAGATGCTCTCAATGAAATCAGCCAGTGGTTGGAGCTGCAAAATCAGAAGATGCTCACGACCTCGATGGGCGATGTGCAGCGCCGGTATCAGGCGATCCCCTACGGCTGGAAGGAGATCGACATCGCAGCCCTGATTGCCCGTCTGATCGTCCAGCAGAAAATCCAGATCAACTATGGCGGCGCGGTTGTCGGCAAGGAAGAGCGCCGTTTGGTGGACTTTCTGCGCAAGAAGACCGAGATTGACAGAGCCATCGTTGTGCGGCGTATTGCGCCCTCCGAAGAGCTGATTCGCAAGAGCATCAACTTCCTGCGCGACTATCTGGGCGCAATGGACATCCCCTCTGATGAGGATGGACTGATTCGCTTTGTCCTGAGTACCTTTGAAACCAAGCGGAGCCACTATCAGAAGCTCCTTGATGATTTCTACACCAAAGAGAGTTACCCCGAAAAGGAAACCGTCACTGCAGCCCGCGACCTAATGAACGATGTTCTGAGCCAGCGCAAGGATAATGTTGCGCTGCTCAAGTGGATGGTGCAGAAACAGGACGATCTTCTCGATTCCACCGAAGATATGGAAGGCGTGGAGATGTTCTTCAAGACGCAGTGGACTGTTTTCGCCAATGCTAAGAATCGCCTTGCCAACATTCTCAAGGAGAAAGACTACTTTGCAACAGATATAGATACGTTGAACGTCATCAACACGATGTCCACAATCCTTGCCATGCCGAAACCCTATTCCCGCATCGGAGAGCTGCCGGAGCTTGTCCAGAAGGTCAAGACCGCCTATGACGGCTTGCTGGATATGAAGCGCGATGAAGTCACCGAGAACATCCGCCAGTGTATGCAGGATGTTCACCAGCTTGCCAGTGAAGCGTGGGACGCTGGGACGCTGCTCCATCAGGCGGACGATTATTTTGTGTGCAAGCGCGAAGCGACGAAAGTTTCGACATCCCTCACCGAGCTGGATGCCATGATTACGCAGCTTCTGAGTTACAAGGACGCAATCTGCCGCCGCATGGAGGTCATGTCCGTCTCCCATCAGCAGGAAGCACTGAATCCCACGCCCGCAACGCCCACACCGAAGCCACCGAAAATCATGACCGTGCGTCGATACGACCTCTGTTCGGTCAAGCGTCTGCAAAGCAAGGAAGACATTGATAAGTACGTCGAGGCGATTCGCGAAAAGCTCATGAAGACGCTCGAAAGCTGCGACGGTGTGCAGATTAACTAAAGGAGCATAAGAAGATGAACAAATCAAAGATTCAAAAGTTTGCCGTGGACGGGCATAAGCTCCTTTACAAGCAGATTGCCCAGAGAGCTTATCAGTACGGCATAGAAGAAGGAAATGTCGGCAAGGCAGATGCTACCGAAGTTCGCGGTCGCATTCTCTCTCCGCTTGAGAAGAGCCAGAGAGCGGCGTTGATTGCTGAAATCAATGCCAATGGCTATCCGCAGACTATCGAGCGTGTCACCTATATCTGGTTCAACCGCATTGTTGCGCTTCGGTTTATGGAGGTCAATAACTACCTGCCCTCCCACATCCGCGTGTTCTCGGACGCATCCGGCTCATTCAAGCCGGAGATTTTGAACGATGTCCTTCACCTTGAGATGGAAGGCTTGGACAAGGCGCAGGTCGCGGAGTATATTGAAAATAATAACACCGAAGAACTGTATCGTTACTTGCTCCTGACGCAGTGTGCGGAACTGAAAGCAGCGCTGCCGGATGTGTTTGGACTTGCGCAGCGTGATAAAGATTACACAGAATTGCTTTTTCCGAATAATATGCTTCATCAAGACAGTTTTATTGGTAAAGTGGTAAGCGGTATTGATGAGGATGATTGGGGTACTGCAGAGGACTGGCAGAACAATGACGGTGATCACTTGGTTCAAATCATCGGATGGCTCTACCAGTATTACAATGACGAGCGGAAAAACGAAGTCATCACCATCTATAAAGGAACGGTCAAAAAGGATGACATTCCTGCTGCTACCCAGCTTTTCACAACGGACTGGGTTGTCCGCTACATGGTGGACAACTCTCTTGGTCGCTACTGGATCGAGCGTCACCCGGAAAGCAAGCTGACGGAGAAGTTGGAGTTCTTTGTCACGCCGAAAAACGGTGAGATCAAGCATGTTGACGAGTTTGTGAAACCGGAAGACGTCAAGTTCCTCGACCCCTGCATGGGCAGCGGTCATATTCTGGTGTATGCCTTTGATGTCCTGATGGAGATTTACAAGGAAAGCGGCTATACCGAGCGTGATGCAGCGGCGATGATCGTCCAGAACAACCTCTTTGGACTGGACATTGATGACCGCGCCTCTCAGCTTGCCTACTTTGCCGTTATGATGAAGGCGAGAAGCTATGACCGGCGTTTCCTGAGCCGTGGTATCAAGCCGAATGTGCTTGCCATCAAAGAAAGTAACCGTATGGGTGCGGTTGTCCGGGACGGGCTGACAACGGATGCAGAGATGAACGCGATCAGCTGGTATCTTGTGGACACCTTCCGCGATGCAAAGGAACTGGGTTCTATCATAACCGTCGAGCCGAAGGACTACGACGGCTATATGGCATACCTTGACAACTGCGACGGAGAGGGTCAGCTCACGATGGAGGATGCTGACTGGTTGCAGAACACTCGTCCGATGCTCAAGGCGCTGGCGCGTCAAGCAAAGGTGCTGGCTGCAAAATATCTGGTCGTCTGCACCAATCCGCCGTATCTGAACAAGATTGAGTGCAGACTGAAAACTTTCGTGACGGAGAATTACAAGGATTATTCTGGTGACCTGTTCAGTGTTTTCACCTATCGCAATCTGATGTTCTGCAAGCAGGACGGCTACTGCGGCTATATGACGCCGTTCGTTTGGATGTTTATTAAGACCTATGAAAAGCTGCGTGAGTTCATCATCCGGAACAAGAGCATCGCTACGCTTGTTCAGATGGAGTATTCCGCCTTTGAAGAAGCGACTGTGCCGATCTGCTCCTTTGTCCTGAAAAACGGAAAAGCAACGGAGAATGGACTTTACTTCAAACTGTCCGATTTCAAGGGCGGCATGGAGGTTCAGAAACAAAAGGTACTGGAGGCGTTGGAGAATAAAGACTGCGGATATTTCTATGAAGCCGACCAGTCCAACTTCTCCAAAATCCCCGGCTCTCCGGTGGCGTATTGGGTGAGTGATATAGTTCCGCTGATTTATACAGAAAACCCGACCTTAGAGAAAATTGCTGATGTAAAGCACGGGCTTTCAACCGGGAAAAATGAGATGTTTGTACGGCTCTGGGAGGAAGTTGCTTGGACAAAAGTTGATACCAGCATCACAAGCAGAGACCAAATTGCAACTTCACCAGCAAAGTGGTTTCCCTATAACAAAGGCGGTGAATTTAGAAAGTGGTATGGAAACGCAGATTGTGTCTTGTGGTATAATCCTGAAGGACAAGCAGAGATGGCTTCATTGTCTGGACATCGACATGACGGCAAGGATCGATATTTTCAAGAGGGAATAACATGGTCATTCATTAGTTCAAGTAACTTTGGCGTGAGATATACTCCGCCGGGTTTTGCATTTGATGTTGCAGGGTCATCTATGTTCTTTGACTGTGATATTATTAAATATGTTACCGGATTGCTTTGCTCATGCTTGGGAACATTTTTTATGAGTATTCAGAATCCAACCCTGAATTTTCAGGTCGGCAATCTTAAAAATGTGCCCGTTCTTATCAAGAAACAAAATGTGGTTGAAGAAAGAGTAGACAGTTGCATCAGCAATTCAAAACAAGATTGGGACGCCTATGAAACCTCATGGAATTTCAAAGAGCATCCGCTCATTCGCTGGAGCCGCTGTCTGGGAGACGCGACATCAATTGGCGCGACGATTCAATATTACTACGGCAGGCGCGTACCCGCATCCTGCCCGCTGGCGCTGTGCTACCTGCTCTGGAAGGGCGAATGCAATAAGCGATTTGAGGAACTTAAATCCAACGAAGAAGAACTCAACCGCATTTTCATTGACATTTACGGCTTGCAGGATGAATTGACGCCGGATGTGGCGGACAAGGATATTACTGTACATCGCGTGTTTGACAGCAAGGACGATGTGCCGGAATCCATGAAGGGTTCGAGCTACGTCCGCACTATGCGCGACGAGATCGTCTCCCTCATCTCCTATGCCGTGGGCTGTATGTTCGGGCGGTATTCTCTGGACGTGGACGGTCTTGCCTATGCGGGCGGCGAATGGGATGCCAGCAAGTACAAGACCATCATCCCGGACAGCGACAATATCATCCCCATCTGCGATGACGAGTATTTTGACGATGACATTACCGGGCTTTTTGTAGAGTTTGTCCGCAAGGTCTATGGCGATGATACGCTGGAAGAAAACCTCAAGTTTGTTGCCGACGCACTCGGCGGCAAGGGTACGCCCCGCGAGGTGATCCGCAGCTACTTCTTGAATGACTTCTATGCCGACCACCTGAAAACCTATCAGAAGCGTCCGATCTACTGGCTCTTTGACAGCGGCAAAAAGAACGGTTTCAAGGCGCTGTGCTATATGCACCGCTACCAGCGTGATCTTCTCGCCCGCCTGCGCACCGACTATGTGCATGAACAGCAGGAACGTTACCGCACACAGCTTGCCCAGATTGGTGATGCCATCGACCACGCCAGCGCATCCGAGCGCGTGAAGCTGACCAAACAGCAGAAGAAGTTCCAAGAGCAAGCGGCGGAACTGCAAAAATACGAGGAAAAGGTTCACCACCTTGCCGATCAGAACATCGAGATCGACCTGGATGACGGTGTAAAGCATAACTATGAGCTGTTTGCCGACGTGTTGGCAAAGATTAAGTAACAAAGGAGACACACCATGAACTTATATGAAGAGATCCGCGAGCTGATTGATCTGAAAACAGAAGGCGATTACTGGGATTTTAAGGTTCAGTGGCATGAAAACAATGCCGATCTCCTTCATGATATTATTTGTATGGCAAACAACCTTGTAAACAGGGATGCTTATCTCATTATCGGAGTAAGTGATAGTAAGCATGAAGATGGCGTTAAAATTAAAGGTGTTCCAGAAGAAAATCGCAAATCCCAACAGAACTTGATTGACTTTCTGAAGAATATTAAGTTTGGTGGCGGAATTAGACCAACTGTCTATGTTCAGACGTTGCCCTTTGCAGAAAACTGTTTTGTCGATGTAATAATTATCAAAAACACGAGAAATACACCTTATTATCTTGTCGAGCCTTTTAATGATGGGAGGAAGTGTGTCCAAGCAGGTCACATCTATACCCGCATCGGTGATACGAACACGCCTCAAAAGGGATTTGCAGATATTGATAAGGTTGAATATCTATGGCGTAAAAGATTTGGCGTTGACCTAAGCGTTACTGAAAAACTGCTTCTGATGTTGGACTCCCCTGATGACTGGCTTGGTGATTTTAATAACAGCGACCTTAAGTACCACTCGCTTTATCCTGAGTTTCAGATCAGAATAAATGAAATAGAGGATCAACGGGAGTATCAAGAAAACAGCATTATGAATAACATTGCCGATCATCAATGCAATACAAGGTTTTCGGTAAGTGATCTTGTAATTAAATATCACACGACGCTCATTTATTCGGAGAAAGTCATTTATCTCGATGGCTATAGAATACTTATCCCATTTCCGCAAACTTCCACAGTGCGCCTAAGTCACGAGATGTCTTTGACATATTTATTTTTCGATAGGGATTCTATAAACGGGAAGCTATTTAACTGTCTTGCCTGTTGCGAAAATAATTGGTACTGCGAAAAATGGAAAATGTGCCCTGGTGTTGCTTTTTTGTTGTTCGATGATAAAACAGATCGTCTTTGCTTTGAAGAGTTCGCGTTGCAAAAACTTCCCGTCCTCTTAGATGAGTATGCTCAAGCGTTATCTTCAAAGGGATATAAAAGATCACTGCAAACAGAGGATTTCTATGTTTCTGGTTGGACAAAAGGCGATGAAATTAAGACTTGGCATCTATACGAACAATATAGAGGAATTATGGGCAGCCCCCTTTTAGAAAAAATCCCGAGACTACCGAAGGAGATGAGAAATGATGCAGAATGAAAAAGTACAGTGGGAATTAAAACAGCGTTTTGCAGCCCCCTTGCCGGAGTTCTATCGCCGCAGGATTATCTTCTGGCGGGACGAGGATCGGGACTTTGAGAAGGACATTGACGAGCTGAACTTGGAAGGCGTCAAGATTATCAAGCTGACTGGCACAAACAACTTTGCCGTCAAGAAGCTGCTTCTCCACGACGATTTAGAGAGCAATTACCTCGTCTACTGCCCGATTACATACACCAGCATCGAAGATAATTGGCTTCAGGACATCGAATATTACAGCGAGACCTTCCGCGCAGATTTTATTTCGATGCAGATGGACGAGCTGAATATCGTGCCGTCTGCCGCCATGCGAAAGACGGTCAAGCTTTATACCAAGTTTCTCGAAAGCAAGGAGCGCCATCAAAAGCTGCGCAGGATTGGGCGGGACTATCAAGCGCCGCTCCAGCTCCACATCGACATTATGGCCGTTCTCGCCGCTTTGAGTGAAGCCTCTGCGCAGAATGTCATCATCGCCGTCCTTGCCGCGGGTCTCGATAAGGAGACAAACAGCGTCTTGCAGAACATCCGCAAGTTTGGCAGCATTGAAGCCTTCTGGCAGCTTGCGCGGAAATACACCGGGTACATTGAGGAAGAAGACAAGCCGCTTTGTTCCTTTGCCGCGCATGTCCTAATGACCGCGCTTTCTCAGACGATGAACGCCTCTGTCCTGAAAGGCTTGGAGCGTTTCGTTTCCGAGACCAACAAGGCGTACTGTTACAGCATCGTCCATGAGTGGCGTTCCCGCGAGGATAACGAGGATTTGTACGAGCTGTGCCGCACCGTAGAGAACGAATTGCAGCTTCCGACGCGCTTTGACAAGTTTGAGCCGGAAACGCTGATTACGGGTGACATCTTCCCGTGCATCAACGAAAGTATCCTGAAACAGCTTTACGCCGAGATCAGCGACCATGTTGTGAAGGTCGATCTCATCATGAAGGTCTGCGAAAACAGGCGCACAGCCGGATGGTACGAACGGTTTTCGGATTATTTTGACTGCCTCTTCTTCATCGGAAAGATGCAGAGCTTCTATCAGGAACACGGCGGCGGATTCCATATCGTTGAGCCGAAGAAAATCTGGAAGCTCTATACGAGCGATTTCTACCGCATGGATGCATATTATCGCCACTTCCACTATGCTTTCGGCAACTCACTCAAGAACGCAAATGATGTTCTGGAAGATGGCTTGAAACATTCGACAACGTTTGTCGAGGCACTGTATCAGAACTGGTTCCTGCGCGAGCTGACTGCTTGCTGGACAAACGCGGCGGCAGATGACCTTGCTGCACTTGGCTATGTTTCGGAAATCGAGAAGCAGCGGGATTTCTACAAGAGATGCGTTGTTTCTGCAAGCAGCAAGAATACCCGTGCATTCGTGATTATCTCGGACGCGCTTCGCTATGAGGTTGCCTCCGAGCTTTCCGAGCGCATTGTCCGCACCACAAAAGGCACTGCCGAGCTTATGTCGATGCAGGCAATCTTCCCGTCCATCACAAAGTTTGGCATGGCAGCCTTGCTTCCGGGGAAGAGCATTTCTGTGAACGACGGTATGGATGTTCTCGTTGACGGAAATCCCATCCGTTCTACCGTAGAGCGGAACGCGATTCTGAATACAGCGCCCAAAGCCAGCGTTGCCATTCAGTACAATGATCTTCTGAATATGAAGAAGAATGAGCGGCGAGAACTGGTTGCTGGAAAAGACATAATCTACATCTACCACAATGCTATTGATGCCATTGGCGATAAAGCTCCTACGGAGTCCAAAGTCTTTGATGCCTGTGAAACGGCTATTCAGGAGCTTTCCGGCATTCTGCGCATCATCGTGAATGAACTGAGCGGAACGAATATCTTCATCACAGCGGATCACGGCTTCCTCTACACCTACAAGCCGCTGAGTGAGAGTGACAAAATCGACCGAAAAACCTTTTCCGGCAATGTGTATGAGCTTGGACGGCGGTATGCGCTTACTGCTCCTGACACAACCGCCGATTTTCTGCTTCCTATCAATCTGGAACAGGAGCTGGATGGAATACCCATCAAGGGCTATGCCCCACAGGATACTATCCGCATGAAGGTTCAGGGCGGCGGTGAGAACTATGTCCACGGCGGCATCAGCTTGCAGGAGCTTGTCGTACCTGTGATTGCTTTCAAGAACCTCCGCACGAGCAACAAGCATTACGTTGAGGTAAAGAACGCGGAGCTGAAACTTCTGAGCGAAGGCCGCAAGGTTTCCAACCTGATTTTCTCGCTGGAGTTCCACCAGCGTCAGCCCGTGGGCGATAAAATTCAGCCCTGCACCTACTCCATCTACATGACGGACGATGAAGGCATGGTGGTCAGCGACCGTCAGACGGTCATTGCGGATAAGACCAGCAGCAATGCAGCAGAGCGCGTGTTCCGTGTCCGGTTCAACCTGAAGGCCGGAACATACGATAAGAAGAAAGTTTACCGTCTGGTGATTGCAAATGACATTGACGTGGAAGAGATTGAGTTCCACATCGACATTGCGTTCGCGGACGATTTCGGCTTCGACTTGTGAGGTGAGCAGAATGGATGAGCAGATAAAGACCGGCGAGATCGGCGACAAGAATGCCGTAATCGACCAAAAACTGCGGCAATTCTTTGACGGCAAGATTGTCCGAAAAGACCTAACGAAGAAAATCAAGGAAGGCGCGAATGTGCCGGTCTACGTCCTTGAGTTTTTGCTTGGTCAGTATTGTAGCTCGGATGATCCGGAAGTCATTGAGACCGGTGTAGCGAACATCAAGCGCATCTTGGCGGACAACTACGTCCGCCCGGATGAATCACAGAAGATTCTCTCCATGCTGCGCCAGCGCGGGATGCACACGGTCATTGACAAAATCACCGTCAACCTGAACATGAAGAAGGATACTTATGAGGCAGAGTTTTCAAACCTCGGCATCAAGAACATTCCCATTTCAGAGGAATATCCAGCGAAGTTTGACCGGCTGCTCTGCGGCGGTATCTGGTGCATTGTGCAGCTCGAATATGAGTTTCTGGAAGAAGAGAAAAATGCCCCTCCCATCCGCATCCGCAAGCTGACGCCGATTCAGATGCCCCATGTGGACATCGAGGAATTGAAGGCAGGCCGAAAGAACTTCACCGAAGAAGAGTGGCTTGAGGTTATGCTGCGTTCCTGCGGTTATGAGCCGGATAAGCTGAACGACCGTGAACGCTGGTTGCTGCTTGCCCGTATGCTGCCGCTTGTCGAGAACAACTTCAACCTCTGTGAGCTCGGGCCACGAAGCACCGGCAAATCGCATATTTACAAAGAAATCTCCCCGAACAGCATCCTTGTTTCCGGCGGTCAGACCACCGTTGCGAACCTGTTCTACAACATGGGCAGAAAAACCGTTGGCTTGGTGGGGTTGTGGGACTGCGTAGCATTCGACGAGGTTGCCGGCATCAACTTCAAGGACAAAGACGGCATCCAAATCATGAAGGACTATATGGCTTCCGGTTCCTTTGCCCGCGGCAAAGAAGAAAAAGCCGCGACCGCTTCTATGGTCTTTGTCGGCAACATCAATCAGAGCGTGGATGTGCTGCTGAAAACATCCAGCCTCTTTGACCCGTTTCCTCCTGAAATGGGCATGGACACGGCGTTCCTCGACCGTATGCACTGCTATATCCCCGGCTGGGAGATACCGAAGTTCCGCCCGGAGCATTTCACCAACGACTACGGCTTCATCACCGACTATCTGGCAGCGTTTATCCGAGAGCTTCGCAAGGAGCAGTACGGCGATGCGCTGGATAAGTATTTCCGCCTTGGCAAGAACCTCAATCAGCGCGATACTATTGCCGTCCGCAAAATGGTCGGCGGCATGATTAAGCTGCTCTATCCGGATGGTGTGTTCACGAAAGAGCAGCTTGAAGAAATCCTCAAGTTCGCGCTTGAAATGCGCCGCCGTGTCAAGGAACAGCTCAAGAAGCTTGGCGGCATGGAGTTCTATGATGTCAATTTCTCATACATTGACAACGACACCTTCGAGGAGCATTTCGTTTCCGTTCCCGAACAGGGCGGCGGGAAACTCATCCCCGAAGGAATGTGCAATCCCGGTCAGGTCTATACAGTTTCGCAGGGAAAGAGCGGCATGATTGGTGCCTTCCGTCTGGAATCGCAGATGCTTCCTGGAAGCGGAAAGTTTGAACGGACGGGTCTGAACTCTGACGGCAAATGCAAGGAAGCGGCAAATACTGCCTTCAACTATTTGAAAGCGAACGGCAACCGCATCAGCAGCGCAATCAGCACAACAACGAAGGACTATATCATCAACTATCAGGATTTGCAGGGCATCGGCATGACCGAGAGACTTGCACTTCCTACACTGATTGCACTCTGCTCGATTGCACTTGGAAAGCCAACCCTCAGCAGTCTGGCGGTGCTGGGTGAAATCAGCATTGCGGGAACGATGCTCAAGGTGGACGAGCTTGCAAATGTGCTTCAGGTCTGCCTCGACAGTGGTGCGAAGAAAGTGCTGCTGCCTATTACATCGGCAGCTGATCTCGGACTTGTTCCGGCTGATTTGATTGGCTGCTTTAATCTGGTTTTCTACCAGAGCGCAGAGGACGCGGTATATAAGGCATTGGGCGTTGAGTAATGGGGTGATAGTAACCAAAGCTGGACATCAACAGAGCCTCTTCGCTCGTTTAATGAACATTATGAAAAATAGAAACATATGAGTTACCAAAGCCAGCGCATATGAACTCGGAATAAGAAAGCAGAGTACTTCAAAACCCCAGTGTTATGAATCGCACTGGGGTTTTGAAAATTCTTCAGAGCTTGTTATTTGTAATCATTTGTGTTTGAGCGGATCAATTTCAGAAAATGCAGGGATGGCACTTAGTTCAATCGGCTTATTGATGGAGCTTGCAAAAGTATTGTCCTGTGGAATCTGCGGCATTGGAATGTCGGAGAATCCAGCAGAAGTGGGAACGGTTGTAGGCATGGCGGCATTGTTGTTGGGCAGCGAAGTGAGGTGGGGGGTAGCAGTCGGTTTTACAGTAGGCTTAGGGGTAGCGGTCGGTTTCACCGTGGGCTTAGGAGTAGCGGTCGGTTTCACCGTGGGCTTAGGGGTAGCGGTCGGTTTCACAGTAGGCTTAGGAGTAGCGGTCGGTTTCACAGTAGGCTTAGGGGTAGCAGTCGGTTTCACCGTGGGTTTGGGGGTAGCAGTCGGTTTCACCGTGGGCTTAGGGGTAGCAGTCGGTTTCGCAGTCGGCTTCGGCGTAACCCGCGAAGTCGGTGGATTGGTGATGATGGTGCTGCTGTTATGCGTAGGCGCGGCCACCGAACCGTGCGAAGAGTGCGAAACAGACTGGTGCGAGCTATGTGATTCATGCGAAGAATGTGAACCGTGCGAACTGCCGTGAGAACTGGAACCGTGCGAGCCATGCGAACTGTGCGAACTATGGGATCGATGTCCCGCAAAAGCCTCGTCAGCATAAAGAATGCTGAGCAAGAGAATCATAGACCCAAGCGTCAGCAGTTTATTGCGCGGGATGTTTCCTTCCTCCTCATACAGGAAGTCTGTGATGCTCTTTTTGACTTTCGGAAAGAATGAATCCGCCATGTTCTTCCTCCTCTGCGTTACTGCACGCGAACGCCGTTTTCCCACTGGGTACGGAGAACGCTGCCGCTTTTTGAGATATAAATGAGTACCCCGTGGGGAAGATTGCTGCTGAAAGTTCCGGATAACTGCGCTGGAGAAGCAGAATCATCATAGTAGTAGATACCCTGACCTTCCATTTTGTCCTGCACCCAGTGACCGGTGAAGTGCGCGCCATCCGCCCATGTGTAAGTTCCTGCGTCATCTTCCTTCAAGCTGTTGACCAGAATGCCAGTGTAGGAATCCCCATTCGCATACTGAATCTGCGCCTGACCATTGAAATAACCGTCCGTGTAGAGTCCGGTCACAGTTGTGCCATCCGCATAAATGATGGTTGTCTGCGGATTCAGCTGAAACTGTTCGACCGATTGTTGCCATGTGATACCGCTGAATTTGTAGACAATCGTGCCGTTTTTGAGCTTCCCGGCCTCAAAATCTCCTGACAGCGTGTATCCTTCGGGAAACTGGAGCACGCCGAAGCCGTCCATTTGGTCGTTTGCCCATCCGCCGCTGTAAGTGACGTTGCTTGTCCAGCGGAACGAACCCGTGCCGTTGCGTTTTCCGTCTTTGAGGTCGCCGGAATAGGAACCGCGGAAATTAGACGATGATGCAGTCTGCCCGGCACTTGCGTAAACATCAGCAAAAGCGGGCGCAACGGCAGAATCATCAACCGAAAGCGAATAAGAGGCAATAGAGGGTGTATTGTTTGCGGGCGTTTTATTGTGGTCGGAGGACGAATTGGCGAACGCGGCAAGTCCGCAGACAACAAGCAGGGCAATGCCAACTTTACGAAAGCGTTTTTTCTTCTTCATGGTGTTGCTCCTTACGAAATCCATTGCTTCAGAAAGGCGATTTTTTCATCGTCCTTGCGGTAAAACAATTCAAACAGCGTATCCAGCATGCCGTGGTAAATTTTGCAGCGTTCACTGTGGAGAGGATTGCAGTGCAGCAAACCAGTCTGCGCATAGTGAACGACAGGGCAAACACCGCAGTACGGCTGATAGACGCAGTCACAGCAACCGGGCAGCGTTTCAAGCAGGGAGGCTGAGCAAACTGCCTTGCAGATGTTGCTGTTCAGCCACTCGTCATACCCGTTTTCAAAGACGTTGCCGAGCTTAAATGCATCGTCTCCCATTTCCGCCATCATGCGCCCCTCGTCACAGGTGTAGACGTTGCTGGAAGCGGTAAAAGCCAGCTGTCCCAGCGCTGCACCGCATGGAGAACGTAGCTCCATATAATTTTGCCCGCCATTGCAGAACAGTTTGGAGGCAAAAATGGCTGCATGGTTCTCAAGAAAGAAAGTGCCTTGCTGATTCAGCTCAAATACCGCTTGCAGTCCTTCGCGGTAGAAGGCTAAAAACTCTTCCGGCGTATATCCGATTTCGTTCCAGCGTCGTTTTGCTGCACCAAGGCAAGTTAGCGGGCGGAGAAATACGGATTGAAAGCCTAATGAAGCATATGTTTCAACGATTTCACGGGCATATGGGAGCGCGGCCCGCGTTGTCGTCTGAATCGCACCAACAGAGCGATTCCGCACTCGCAGGCGTGCCAGTCCTCGCAGCATTGCCTCGTAAGAACTGTCGCGGTCTTTGCGCGGACGCTGCAAATCATGGAGGAACTTTGGCCCGTCCAAGGAGGTGGATACGGAGATATTGTTCTCCGCAATCCAATCCGCCACCTCCTCCGTGACCAAGGAGAGATTGCTGACCAGTGCGAAGGAAACGTCCTTGCCGTTCAGCTTTTCGCGGCTGTAACGAACGACCTCCTGCAAGATTGGGAAGTTCATAAGCGGCTCGCCGCCTTGAAATTCGATGGTAAGGTGCTTTGCTGGGGACGCGGCAATGCGGTCAATGATTTTTCGCGCGGTCGGTATGTCCAAGTCAGCACATTTTGCGCCGCCGTTCGCCTGACAATAAACGCAAGCATTGTTGCAGCGATTTGTAACAGCAAGGATAAACAGGCTTGTGGGTGAAAATAGATGGGCATGATTTTCGCGAACTGCAGCCATTACGCTGCGCAGATACACTTCGCGGTCTGTATCATAGCAGAAGAAATTCTCCTGCAGCCGCTGCCACGTTTCGCTGTCATGTGGAAGCTGATGATGCACGAACCGGGAAAAATCCTCCGGCGGAAGAAAGGCGAAGCGACCTGCATCATTCGTCAGCAGAAACTGGTCATGGAAGCGCGCAAATCGGAAACTGCCGTTCAATCAAGCACCCTCTTTCCAATAGGCTGTACAGGAAACAAGTGCAGCAGATAAGTGGAGTAAAACATACCGCCGCAAGCATCGCGGACAGCGCATTGACTGCATTTTTCATCATAGCGGATTTTCCAAGGCGAAATGCTCCGCTTGGCTAACGGCCAAGCGTGCTGGGGCAAAGCGCAGAGCGGAAAGTCGTACAGATTGACATCAATGCCATGCGACAAAAGCTGGAAAATTCCCGGCTCAATGAGCGGATAAATCTTGTCATAGGGCATCCAAATTTGGTCGCGGTGATAGGCAGCGCTTCCTGTCATCTCCATTGCGATGAAATTGACGCAGGTAATCCGCAAACCGCTGTGGCAGAGCATCCAGCAAATGCTACTCAAATCATCTTGATTGAGTGCGCTGCATACAATGCGGATTTCAATATCAGCAGGAGAATCGGCAAGAAAATGCAGTCCGGCAATGGTCTGCGCAAAACTGCCGGGCGATTGCGTGATTGCATCATGAAGCGCGGCATTGCTGCCATGAATCGGAATGCCGAAACGATCGTGCACATCAAGAAGCTCTTTGAGCTGTGCTTGAATCTGCGGCAGGCAGAGCGCTCGGCCGTTTGTCAGCAGCAGAACGGGCGTATCGGCCTGTGTATCCCGCAGCGTGCACATCAACGAAAGCAGCCGCTCCGCCATCAGAAAGGGTTCGCCGCCTGTGATGGAAATGTGGCGATACCGCCGCTTGTGGAGCACTGCCAGCGCTTCTGCCCATGCCTCATCCGAACAGTGATTTCCACGCTTGCGGGAATCGCGGCTCATGGGACACATCACGCAATTGGAGTTGCACGATTCGGTCATGAATACGGTCAGGTCGTCGTTCTCTTCAATCAATGGAAACAGCATAGAACATCACCTCACCAGCTGGAACAGGTAGAATACTGCAAAGCCAAACGCAATCAGCGGTGCAAAAGGAATTTTGCGGACGATGACAACATCCGCCTTGCCCTGCTTGCTGTTTCCCCAGCGCCGAACTGCCTCCGCTTCGGCTGCGCTTAATCGGGCGCTCATGTCCTCCACAGTGTTTCGGGGGAGGTTCTGGATTCGCGAGGGCAGAAATTGTAGCACCGTACCGGCGGACAGAATCTGCCCAGCCTGCACGCTGCCTGTGGGGATCCTTTCATAATTATACTGCGCAGACCACGATTGCAGCAGGAGAATGGCGGGCACGAGCAGGTAAATCCACCAATTCACAGAAGCAAATGAAAACTGCACGGGAAAGAGGTACATTGCAACAGCGAGTGCCGCTCCGTGAACGGCAATGCAGATAGGCCGCTTGAAGAAGCCGGACGTGCTGCAAAGATAGGCATATATCATGGAGATGGCGGCGTGAACCAGTGGATTCTGCGCGAAAAAGTCAGGGGAAATTAGGGTGGATAGATGCTGAAAAGCAACAACCTCCAAGAGAATCCAAACGTAACCTTTTAATTCAGCGCGCCAATCGTGCGGCATGTGGAACTTCTCTTTCCGCAAAATTGCCTGGTGGATGCTGTCCAACACTGTCCAGAAAAATGCGGGCAGAAAAATGAAAATATAGGGCAGAAAGCTGTTGGTCAATGTGCTGTCACTCAGCAGCGAAATTGGGAAGCACAAATAAGAGAACGCAAACAGCTTGCTGTCGCCAGCGCCCCAAAGATGCCCTGCATACAGCAGAACAGCCATAACATCCGCCGCAATCATGCTGAACAGCCACGGCAGCGCCTGCTCGCTGGGAAAGAAGCACAGGCGAACGGCCTGCAATATGGCGGCGGCAAGGCAGCCAATCAGCAAAATCCGATTCGGAACACGCTTCACTCGGCAATCTGCAGCAGCGCAAACACCGCCAATGCCGACGCAAAGTGCAAGCAAAAGAACATCCGGCAGCGGCATCATGTTCCCTCTTTCTGAACGGTGGATGACAGCACATAATTCGCAAACTCATACGCGGTCTGCTGCATGTCATATTTGCTTTGGCGCAGCGTGCAAATGCACTGATTCTCTGTGAACTCCGCAGTGATTTGGCAAAACGCACGATATGCCAGCAATGCGTCATGGATGGCGGCTTGCGAATAAATGGAGAGGTCAAACGGTATCGTCAGCATTTTGCTCGAACCATCCCTTCAAAATGTCATTCGAAAACGGCGTATCGGCAGAAACGGCAGGATTGCTAAGCGTTTCGTCCGCAGTCTGGGAGGTTTCAACCAGCGTGGAGGCCATTGCCCGTGCGAGCAGCACCGTGCGTAAATCACGGCTCTCACGAAGCAGCTCTTTCCTTAGCTGCTGTTCGATGAGGGCGTTCTCGAATGCTTCTGATGGCAGCGTTTCACCGGGCTTATTATGCCACGAAACGTACCAATTCTTATCATCTTGCGACAAGTGCAGATACGCGACCTCCGTGAAGGAGTAGGCGGCTTTCAGCAGCGCACTTTTTTCATAAAGCCCCTTGGAAAAGGCTAATTCCATGCGACGCACCTCTCTTATCAACGAGATAATTCTTGTAGTCAAAATCAGTATACTACAATTATAGAAGAAAGTCAACCAAAATGCCGCGCAAATCGAATATTGTGAGACAAATTCTTCTGTAATTACAGAAACAGTCATCAACAGCTTCAAAACGCCATCCCCGTCAAAAAGTTGAGAAACTTTGAGAACGTTTGAGAAGGAATGAGAAGCTTTGAGAAAGTTTGAGAAAAAAATCTGTGCTATACTATATACGTGTTACCAAGCACCTCCGCCACCAGCCCACCTACTTGATAACACATCACCCCCGCTGCACCCACAACCAGCAGCGCATAGCATCCAACAGGACAAATTAGCAGCGAACAGGACAAAACAGGACGAAACAGCACAAAATAGCACGCTTTAGCAAATAAACCTGTGCTATGATAGTATCGTCGGGAGACCGCAGTCACCGACCAAGGCAATCAGCGTCATGTTGACTGCCTTTTTCTATACTCTGTTGCGCGTTTTGAAAGGAGGTGGTCGCCTTGATTGCCACAGACTGACCCAGGTTTTCGCAGGCAGACTGCACTCGCAGCCTGTCTATTTTGTTGCCGCAAAAACGGAGAAAGTGAGAAGTATATGAGGGTATTTGGCAAAATCAACATCATCGGGCTGGACAACGGCTACGGGAACATCAAGACGGCGAACGGCATTTTCCCGGCGAGCGTCACTCGCTGCGAGGCTGAACCGGCGCACGCACAGGACGTGCTGGTGTACGATGGCAAGTATTACGTCATCGGCGCGGGGCATCGGGAGTTCACGCTGGATAAGGTTGGCAATCAGGATCACTACCTGCTGACGCTGGCGGGCATCGGGCAGGAGCTGTGGTGCAATCAGCTGACCACGGCGGCTGTTCATCTGGCGGTCGGACTGCCGCTGACGTGGGTCGGCGACCAGCGCGAGCAGTTCCGCGCCTATTTGTCGCAAAACCGCCATGTGGATTTCAACTGGCGCGGCATCGATTACCATGTTGATTTGGTCGGCGTGGACGTGTACGCGCAGGGGTATTCCGCCGTCATTCCCGAACTGCGGAAATTCACCGGGGCGAACATGCTGTGCGATATTGGCAACGGCACCATGATTGTCATGGCGATTAACGACCGCAAGCCGGTGCTGGAGCAGTGCTTCACGGAGAAGTACGGCACTTACCAGTGCGTGCTGAAGGCGCGGGAAGCCTTGACGCGGCTCTGCGGACGAACCGTGCCGGACGTGACCATCGAGCAGGTGATGCGCGAGGGCACGGCTGATGTTGCGCCTGAATATGTGCAGGTCATCCGCGAAGCGGCGGCGGACTACGCGGCGGAAATCATGCGCAAGCTGCGCGAGCATGAATATGACCCCAAAACGATGCGGCTGTGGATTGTGGGCGGCGGCGGTTGCCTGATTCGCAACTTCGGGCAGTATGACCCCAATCGCGTGACCATCATCGGTGATATTCACGCCTCCGCCAAGGGGTACGAGTATCTGGCGGAGCGGCGTTTGCAGCGTGAGGCGAGGGCGCGGTGAAAGAGATTCTGCGCACGACGATTCGCCTGTATGCGGAGAAACCCGCCGACCGGGAGGCGCTGCGGCTGCTGCGTCAAGTGCGGGAAGAACAGCACTTGCGCTATGCAGATGCTATCGTGGCGGCGGTCAATGCACACTATGGGCAAGCGCGGCAAGGCGGCTTCGATCATCAGCAGCGGGAGGAAATCCGCGGCATTGTCCGCGAAGAGATGGCAGCATCATCCGCGTCTGTGTTCAACCTGCTTCGATGTGCTGGGCAAACACCGGCAGAGACATCGGAGGACGCGAACGCGCCGGACGAGACCGATCTCGACAATCTGCTGGATATGATGGGCAACTGATGCGAAAGCGCACCAAATTTCTTTCTGCTGATGCGCGGAGAAACTTGGATGGCATCCGAGAGCATCAAATGCGCACCAGCGGGCATGAGCATTCAGCGGGCGGCAAACCCGCCGGAGTCCAGAGGCGGAGCACTTTGGTCAGTGTTCAGAGGCGAAGCCTTTGACCCACAGGGAGGCGCGCCGACCGAAAAAGTGATGCTGTGCGTCACTTTGTAGTGGGTAGTCTCTGCCGCAATCAGAGGGAATCGGTCGCTGCGCTCCCGCCGCCCGCAAGCAAGGAGGTACTATACGAGCAAAATCAGAGCAACCCGGCACAACGGTCGTGCCGGAAAGAACGGCGTGTTCACGACCAAGCACAACGACCGCAATTTTGACGTAACCAACGCCGAACACATTGACCCTGCGAAAACGCACGAAAATGTCTATTGGGACTGGCTGAATGGAATGCGCACAGGCGAAAGAAGCGCCGACGTTCCTTCCTTTGAGGAGGTCGAGCGAATCTTTTACGAGCGGCATTATTCCGATTATGTCGCGGGGCAGTGCGCGCGCAACGCCCAGCGCCGCCACACGGAGCGCAACCGAACCGTAGAGCAGATTCGCCGCGACAAGCGCACCTGTCCGGAAGAAACCATCTTCCAGTTCGGCAAAGAGGGCAGCGGGGCGACGCCGGAGCAGCTGCTGACCATTTTCACGGCATTCAAGCAGCAGTTCGAGGAGCGCTACGGCAAACACGTCCACATGCTGGACTGGGCGATGCACTGCGACGAAACGACGGTGCACATTCAGGAGCGCCACTGCTTCGACTATGTGAACAAGTACGGCGAGGTCGAGCCGAAGCAGGAAAAGGCGCTGGCGCTCATGGGCATTCCGCTGCCGCAGCCGGACAAGCCGCCGGGACGCTACAACAACCGCAAAATCACCTTCGATGCCATGAATCGGCTGATGCTGATTGAAATCGCGAAGGCGTGCGGCCTGGACATTGAGGAGCAGGTAAAGTACGGCGGCAGGAATCATCTGGAAAAGCTGGATTACATCATTGCCAAGCAGCTCGAAACCATCCGGAATCAGCAGAAGCAGCTGACCGCGCAGAATCAGCAGATTCAGACCTTGACCGCGCAGATTGCCGAGAAGGATGCCGAGCTGGACGCGAAGCTGTTCCGCCTGTCCGATGTGGATTTGCTGATTGAGCAGGTGACGGACATTTGCTACGAAAAAGCCGTGACCGCCGTCAGCGAGAGCATGAATAAAACGGCGCTGGACAAAGCGGCGGCGGGCGTTGACCGCACCATTCGGGCCGCAAAGTCGCCCAGCAATGGGATTGGCGCTCCCTTCATCGGCGTGGTGGAGACGTGGCTGAGCAAAGCGAGGGAGGATGTGTTCAGCGCGCTGCTGTCTATGGCGGATGACGTGCGGCGACGGCTGCTGTCGCCCGCGATGAACGAAATCATGAAATGCAGCATTGCGGAGACGGCACGCCCAGCCGTGGTGGAAAAGCTGCGCCCCAAACTGCGGGATGATGCCTATCCGAAGAAGCGCCCCAATGCGTGGGCACGATAAGCATTGCAGGAGATGAGCACATGAGCGACAACACGAAAATTGACTGGTCGCCGCCGATGCCGGACGACCAGATGGCCGCCGCCTATCAATCTGTACAAGCCAAGTTGACCCGCACCGCTGGCGGCGAGGTGCGGAATACGCTGCAAAACTTCGTCACGGCGCTGACCCATGATCCGGTTTTTGCCGGAAACATCCGCAGAAATCTGTTCAAGGAGCGCATGTCGATGACCTGCCCCGTCTGGTGGACGCGGAAAAGCGACATGATTGACGACATGGATGTTGCGTTCCTGCGGCTGTATCTGGAAGAACACTACGGGCTGCGGTCGGAAAAGCTGATTTATCCGGCGCTGAACATCGTGTCCACCGCGCAGGCGTTCCATCCGGTCCGGGACAGGCTGAACAGCCTCGTCTGGGATGGTGTACCGCGCGTCCGGGTGGCGCTGCACCATTTTCTTGGCGCGGAAGTGAGCGACACGAACGAAAAGTACCTGCGCACGTTCATGCTCGGCGCGGTGAACCGGGTGTTTCATCCCGGCTGCAAGTTTGAGCTGATGCTGGTGCTGGTTGGCGGGCAGGGCGCGGGCAAAACCACCTTCATCCGCTTTCTGGCGCTGGAGCCGGAATGGTTCACGGACGATGTCAGCAAACTGGACGACAAGGAGATTTACCATCGGCTCAACGGTCACTGGATTTGCGAACTTTCGGAGATGGTTGCGACGGCGAACGCCAAAAGCATCGAGGAGATCAAGTCGTTTCTCAGCCGCGACAAGGATTTTCTGCGGATGGCGTATGACCGATACGGCGGCGATCATCCCCGGCAGAGCGTGTTCGCCGGCACAACCAACCGCATGGATTTTCTGCCGCTGGACAGAAGCGGCAATCGGCGCTTTCTCCCGGTGACAGTGGATGCGTCGAAAGCCGACTGCCATATACTCGATAACCCGGCGGAATCCCGGCACTATTTCGAGCAGCTGTGGGCGGAAATCATGGTGCAGTACAAGTCCGGCGCGTACAGCACGCACTTGTCCAAGGCGGATGAAGAGGCACTGCGCAAACAGCAGCAGGATTATTGTCAGGAGGATACGCTGGCGGGGCGCATCTACGCATGGTTCGAGACGTTCGAGCAGGACAAGGTCTGTTCCTTGCAGATTTATCGGGAGTGCCTGGCGCATCCGCTTGATGAGCCGAAGAATTACGAGACGCGCGAAATCCGCGAAATTGTGGACAGCGGGATTGCCAGCGGCGAAATCAGCGGGTGGCAGAAGTTCCGCAATGCCCGCAAATTCGCCAAGTACGGGCGGCAGTATGGCTGGGAGCGAATCCCGCCTGCCTGACACGCCGCCTATCATCCGAATGTCAGGGAATATGTCGCGGAATCCCCGCTGCGGCAAGGTGTTTCACGGCTTGACATGCCGGACATATCCCATTCGGTAAAACAAATTGTTTCAATAAAACAGACGCAGAAAAAGGTTCAGCATCCGGCGTGTCAGCATGTCGGATATGGCCCTGCGTCTCCATTTCGGAGGTGAAAGAATGTTCAATCGCGTTCCGGCGGACGATCGGGCGGAAGAAAATCAAGCAGAATCCGCGCACAAAGTCCCCAAAATGACGCTGACGATGGCGGAATTGGCAGACGAACTGCATATCTCCCTGCCCACGGCGCGAAAGCTGGTGCGAAAATCAGGCTTTCCCGCGTTCAGCATCGGCAGCAGGATTCTCATCAACCGGGAAGGGCTTCAGCGCTGGCTGGATGGTCAGCCGCCGATTGCTGCCACCTGAATTTTTTCGCAAAATGTACTTGCCCCGTGCTGTGATGTGTGCTATGATCATCGTAGCACCTTGACAATTGAATCAGCATACACAGCACGGGGCGATTGATAAGGAGGAGCATCAATGCCTCGTCAGAAATTAACTCAACGTACCGACGGCTACTTCAAGGTGAAGTACCACGACAAGCAGTTTTACGGCAAAACGCAGGCGGAAGCCATGAAAGCACGCGATGCGTACAAGCAGAAGGAGCAAATGGGGCTCAGCCACGACCTCGAAGGCATTACCTTTCTGGATTACGCGCTGAACTGGCTGGAAATTTACCGCTCCGATTGCAGCGTACCCTTGCAGAAGCAGTACGCCAACATGATCCGCTTTGCCGCCGACCACACGCGGAAGCGGTTCATCTGCGACATCAACGCGAACGACTTGCAGGCCATCTTCAACAAGCTGAGCTGCTATTCCTCGTCCTATGTGAGCAAGTTTGCCTCGCTCATGAACGGCGTCTTCCGCAACGCCGTGTCCAACGGTGCGCTGATTCGCAATCCGATGGCGGGCGTGCAGCGTCCCAAATGCAAGAAAACGGGCGGACACCGCTGCTTGGAGCCGTGGGAACGCGCGCTGATTCGCAGTACATGGCAGGAGCACGACTTCGGCCTGGCGGCGATGGTGATGCTCTACACCGGCTTCCGCAGGGGCGAAATGCTCCACCTGAACATCGACCGCGATGTGGATTTCGAGAAGAAAACCATTGCCGTCCGCGGCGCTGTGTCGTTCAGCGAAGGCAATCGCCCGAAGCTCACGAAGGGCAAAACCGCTTCCGCCATCCGCACTGTGCCGCTGCTTCCTCCGCTGGAAGAGGCGCTGAAAGGGCGGCACGGGCTGGTTTGCCACAAGGAGAACGGCGGCATCATGTCGCAGTCCGCCTTCGCGTGCAAGTACGAGTCGTACATCACCTTCTTGGAGACGAAGCTCAACGGCATCCACAAGCGCTGGTACGGCAAGACCAACGAGCAGAAGCAGCTCTTGGCGGAGGGCAAGCTGCCTCCGTGGAAGGAAATCAACATCCGCTGCCACGATTTCCGCGTGGAGTTCTGCACCAGGGCCTACTACGCGCAAGTGCCGCTCAAAACGCTGCAAAGCTGGATGGGACACGCCGATGCCGACATGATTCTTGCCATCTACACGAAGCTGGACAAGGAGCAGGAGCGGACGGATGCCGCGAAGATGGTCAATTACCTGACCCGCTTGGAAGTGGATTCCGCCGCCGAATGAGAGCGCGCCGACGAATTCCCGCAATTTTATAACCCCGTCGGTACAGCGGCATATCCCTGAAAGCGGCTAATTTCAAGGGATTCCGGGCAAATTTTATAACCCCGTTATAACCCCATTGCCCCCTGAAATGGCGTGAAAATAGGCAAAAATGCGGTTTTCGGGGAGGAAAAGGCGCAGAAGCTCGGAACCAACGGAATCTGTGCTGCTTGCAAAATCATGTGCTATATGGCATGAATTTCAACCATAATAGACGAAAATCCGTCCAAAAGTACAAAAAAAGAAGCGATTTTTCAATCGCTTCGATGTCTGGGTGAGAAGATTCGAACTTCCGGCCTCTTGAACCCCATTCAAGCACGCTACCAAACTGCGCTACACCCAGTCATGTTCCGAAGGTCTCGACTCTCGCCGAAGGGGTCAACCTTGCGAACAGAACTAATTATAGCATGTTTCCAGCGCCCTGTCAAGAGGGAAAATGTCTTTTTTTATGATTTTTTGTGAAGTTCGGCGGGAAAGCAGCAGAAACTGCTGCGGAACTCAAACCTTTTTGCCGCTCCGCACGTCCTCCATCAGCTTGTCGAGGTACTGAATAATCTTCTGCGCGTCGTTGCATTCCTCCGCGTAATCCTTGATTTGCTTGAGAAGCTCATCGAAACGCGGATTTGTCATGTTCAATGCCACCTATCTGTAAAATAATGCATATCAGTCATTCTCGTCGTCACGCAGAAGCTCTTCCAGATGCTTGACAATCGCGTCTTTATCCGGGGCTTGCTCTGCGTAGGCAAGCAGTTCGCGAAGTAGAAAGCGCAGCTGATAATCCGTCAAGCCGGATTCTCCATGTTCGTCCATGTGGACATCTCCTTTTTGATAGCGTTTATTGACAATTCTATTATAACATACGGATGGCGGGATACAATAGGAAAAAGTGATTTTTGCCGCAAAAATCAAAAAAAACATTTGACGCGGGTGCAAAACTATGCTATGATGAAACCATCAGGCAGGGGGGAGGAAAAGCAGTCATGGAAATCGTACTGGATGTAATTCAGGTTGTCCTCGCGGCGATTCTCGTCGTGCTGGTCTACAAGCTCTACAAGAAGCAATGAGACTGACACCGAGAAAAGGAAACGGCGGTCACATTACTGCTTACTTTGCGACGGTCGGCAGCAAGGAAGCGCGGGATGCGGGGTTCATCCGTCCTGACGGAAACAGCCGTATCCTGAAAAAGGTGGTTGACACCGAAAAGGGGACGCTCACCTTCCAAGTGGATTGGGAAGCGGAAGAGAATCGAACCGACCTGTGATGCCGAAAGAGGGGAGCGCGTGCTGCCCCTCTATTTGATTGCAATCCTCGCGTAACGCCCATCCTCCTCCATCACAAACCCTTCTCCATTCCCGGCTTGAAAGTCAAAATACCCGCCCTCCGGCACAGCAAACTTTTCCATAATCGCCATGAGCGTCCCGCCGTGCGCCACCACCGCGCAGTCCTCGTCCTGCTGGCGAATCTGCTCGAATGCGGTCGCGCACCGTGCGGCAAACTGCGCTCTGCTTTCGCCATGCGGGAAGGGCAGCTCGCCGCCGGAGTCAATCCACGCCTGATAGTCGGCGCGGCCGTTTAGTTCTGCGTAATTCTTGTTCTCGAAGTCGCCGAAATCACACTCGCGGAAGCTGCCGATGATGGTCTGCGGAACGCCAGGATAGAGGAGATTCGCCGTTTCCACGCAGCGGCGCATGGGGCTGACAAACACGCGCGACACGGGCGGATAGTGCCGATTCTGCAATTGCGCAATTCCTTCGGCGCACAGCGGCTCGTCCGTGCGGCAGCCGATGTAGCGGCGCTCACGGTTGCCCTGCGTCTGCCCGTGGCGGATGAGAATCCACTTCATTTGATGCGCACCCCGATTCCGCAGACGCAGCGCGTGACGCTTTCCGATTCCTGCGCGACGATACACAGCGCGCGCCCGACCGCCTCGCGGAAGAGGCGCTCTTCCTTTGCAATCGGCACGACGCCCGCGCCGACTTCGTTCGCGACGACGATGGCGTCCGGGTGCGCGGCGCAGAACTGCCGGGCAAATTCGCGCGGGTCTTGATGCGCCTCCAAGACGGCGCGGCGGATGGCTTCGTGAAAATCAGGATAGCAGGGAAGTCCGGGATTCTCCGCGCGGGCGAGTTCTTCCTGCCCTTGATAAACGCCGCCAATGTACAGCTTCATAATAGCTTTCCTCCGATGACAATGACTGCCGTCAGTGTGAGTTCTGTGATTTGCAGAAACCAGCCCGCAAGGTCGCCGGTGATGCCGCCGAACTGTTTGTACGACATGTGCCGATAGTACCATACGCACAGAATCGCGGCTAACAGGCACGGAATCGCCAGCCATCCGCCGACAATCGCCCATAGCACTGCGCAGAGAACGGCGTGCACCGCGCAGCTGATGGTCAGCATCCGCCGCTGTGCCGCCTGCGCAAAAGCATCGAGCATCCCCTTGGGTCGGGCGTTCCTAAACGCGGACATTGCCCACGCGCTGCACGCCCGCGACAGCATGAAGCAGCCAATCATCATCGGCGCAAGGGTCGTCGGCAGTTCGCTGAGCAGCGCCGCGTCCAGCAGCAGATAGCCTGCGCAGCCCAGCACGGCGAACGCCCCGACGTGGCTGTCCTTGAGGATTTCCAGCCGCTTTTCCGGCGATTGCCATGATGCCAGTGCGTCGCTGGTGTCCATGAAACCGTCCATGTGGATGCCGCCGGTGACGAGAATCGGCAGCAGCGCCCCGACCGCGCCGCGCAGCAAGGCTCCGAAGCCCAGCGCGTCACACAGCGCCAGCCAGCCCCACAGCAGCAGCCCAATTACCGCGCCGATGAGCGGGAAAAAGCACATCGAATACTTGCGGTTTTCGTCTGTCCAAGCCACCTGCGGCACAGGAATGCGCGAATAGGTGGAAAACGCGATGCACAGCGAGCGGATTACATGCATGGGAGCGCTCCTTTCACACAGACGGGGATGGAATAGACGACTTCGACCACGCAGTCCGCCATTTTTGCGGCTTCAGCGTTGATTTTTGCCAACTGCCGCAGGTATTCCCGCGTCGAGTCGGGATAATGGATGCCGTCGGAAAAAACGTCGTTTGTGACCAGAATCAGGTGCTGGCACTTGCACGCGAGGGCGTTTAGCGCCGGGAGGATGCGGGACGTATCGCCGCCGCCAAACATCTCGTTCGCCATCAGGTTGACCAAATCTTCCAGCAAAACGACGCTGCCTTCGGGTACATCCGCCGACGCAAGGTCCTTTTCACACTCGATGGTCGTGAAGCCCTTGTCCGCGCGCTGTGCCCGATGCCGCGCCACTCGCTGCACGGATTCTTCGTCGTACACCTGCATGGTTGCGATATACACGCGCTTTTCCGCTGGAAGCGCGCTGACCAGCTTTTCCGCCCATGTGGATTTGCCGCAGCCGCTGCCGCCCGTGACCAGCACAATCATGCTTTGCCCTCCTGCGGCTCGTAGGCCGAAATGCCCAATTCGTCGAAGGTGTGCGGCCCGTGGTAAACCTTGAGCGCCATATCCAGCAGGGGAATCAGCGCCACCGCGCCCGTGCCTTCGCCCAGCGCCATATCGGCGTGGATGATGGGGGACATGCACAATTCCGACATGATGCGCACAATAGCTGGCTCGTGGCTCATGTGCGAGGGGAGCATGGCGGATTTTGACGCCGGGTCGATGCGCACTGCCGTGAGTGCCGCGACTGCCGAAATCACACCGTCGATGATAATCGGCACATGATGGCGCAGTCCGCCCAGAAAGATGCCGACCATTCCGGCAATCTCGAATCCGCCGACTTTCGCCAGCACGTCCAGCGCATCATCCGCATTCGGGCGATGGATGCTCAGGGCGCGCTGAATGGCAGCCTTTTTGCGCTGCAAGCTCGCGTCCGACAAACCCGCGCCGCGCCCGGTGATATCCTCCGGCGAACAGCACAGGAGCGCGCACGCCATGGCGGTGGAGGCGGTTGTGTTCCCGATGCCCATTTCGCCCGTGGCAATCAGCTGATACCCACGCGCTTTCATGCGGGCGACCGCGTCGATACCCGCTTGAACCGCCTGTTCCGCCTGCGCGCGGGTCATCGCGGGTTCACGCGCCATATTGCGTGTTCCGGCGGCGATGCGGCAGTCTACCGTCCCCATGACGGGCGTCACCATGCCGAAATCCAGCGCGTACACGTCCGTTCCGGAGACGGATGCCATCAGGTTGATGTTCGCCGTGCCCGCGACGATGGACTGCGCCACGAGTGCCGTTACCTCGCTGCCGGATTGGCTCACGCCCTCCGCCACTACGCCGTGGTCGCCGCAGCAAATCAGCGCGCAACGCTTGTTGATGCAAACGTCCGCCGTCTGCTGAATCCCCGCGATCTGCACGACAAGCTGTTCCAGCTTTCCCAGCGAATTCAGCGGCTTCGCGACGTGATTCCACCGAAACTGCGCCTGTTCCTGTGCGTTCATTTGTCCTCCCTGTCCGAGCGCGCGGCGACGGCGGCAATTTCGCGGAAGCGCGCGATAATCGCATCATAATTCTTCTTCTGGTGCGGAAAAGTACAGTGCTGGCAGCTTTTGATGCCCGATTCCGTGTAGGTGCAGTTACCGCCGCAGTGCATGCCCAGCGTGTACAGCGGGCAGTAACAGAAAAGGCAGTTGAAATCCTCTTCCTTCACGCCCTTGTGGCAGGGAAAATATTCACATTCCTTGTTCTGAAAGAAGTTGTAATGTTTGTTTTGCTCCGGCATATGCTCACCTCATCGTACAATGGCAATCAGTACAATCAAAGCCATCATCAGCAGACTGCTTGTATACAACAAACGGTTTGCACGGCGGATATCCGCGCGTTCAGCAGGCCGATCCGCGTCGCCGATGGTTGGTTTTTCGACGGGTTTGCCGAAGTAATTGTGTGTCCCGCCGAGTTGGATGTGCAGCGCCCCCGCCGCCGCGGATTCGCTCCACGCGCAGTTGGGGCTTTTGTGATTGGCGTGGTCGCGGCGGACGATGCGGAAGGCGTTTTTGCCGTCCAAGCCTATCAAATAGGAAGCAATCACCATCAGCAGCGCCGTCAAACGCGCCGGAATGTAGTTCAGCACGTCATCTAACCTTGCGCTCGACCAGCCAATGTCGCGGTATTTCTCGTCCAAGTATCCAACCATCGAATCCAACGTGCTGGCGGCTTTGAATCCCCACAGGAGGATTGGCCCGCCGATGGCAGCGTACAGCAGGGGAGAAATTACGCCGTCCGTCGTGTTCTCCGACACTGTTTCGACGGTTGCTTTGATGATTTCTTCCTCGCTTAATTCCTGCGTGTCGCGCCCGACAATCCGCGCCACCTGTGTCCACCCAGCGGCAACGCCCTGCCCCAGCGCCTTTTCCACGCCGCGCGCTTCCTTCGCCATACTCGTGATGGCAATGCCCATCCAGTCCAGCAGAGCCATGGCAATCAGCAGGGGAATGCGCCCCAGCAGCCCGCAAAGCATCAAAATCAGCGCGACGACCGCCATTGTCAGCAGTACGGTGGAGGCGGTCAGGAACACCGCGCTTTTCCGCAGATTGCCGCCACGCCGCCGCAGCTTCTTTTCCATCCAGCCGATGTATTTGCCGATGATGCACACCGGGTGATACAGCCACGACGGGTCGCCCAGCAGCAAATCCAGCACGAAGCCGATTATCAGCGCCCAAATCCAATCGCTCATTGCTTACACCTCGCCCCGTACAATACGGTAGATGGCGTCCATATCGACGCTCGCGCGGACAATATCAGCAATGCGGTCGAACTCGCGCTCGCGGTATTCATTGAGGGTCATCGGGGCCTGCACTTCGGTGTCGATGCCCTTTTCTTTGCGGATGTGCGCGGCGATGGCGGCAAACAGCTGCCCGTCGTCGAACAAGCCGTGCAAATAGCTGCCAAGCACGTTGCCACGCTCATTCATCACGCCGTCCACACGATTGCCGATGCGCAACCACGGCAGCGCCTTTTCGCCGAACTGATTTTGCCCGGCGTGAATCTCGTAGCCGTCCACCAGAATGCCGTTCGACGCCGTCAGCCAGCCGGACGCATCGACGACGCCGCTGGCCTGCGCGGTTTCCTTCTCCCTTGCGAAGGTGACCTCCATGTCCAGCAAGTCCAGACCCGCCAGCTCCGGCACGCGCGATTCCACATGGTCGGGGTCGTGCAGTTTTCTACCCAGCATCTGGTATCCACCGCACACGCCGATGACCATGCCGCCCTTGCGCGCGTGGCGGATGATGGCGGCATCCAAGCCGCGGTTGCGCAGGTCAATCAAATCCTCGATGGTGTTTTTCGTGCCGGGGAGGACAATCAGGTCGGCATTTTCGACATCCTTCGCGCTCTGGGCATAGCGCACCTTCACGCCGGGCTGAAGCGCCAAGGACTGGAAATCCGTGAAGTTGGAGATGTGCTTCAGCTTCACCACGGCAACGTCCAAATCCCCCTGACCCATCATGCGGCTGAAACGTTCGGTTACGCTGTCCTCATCCTCCAGCCCCACGTCCATCCACGGCACAACGCCTAATACGGGAATGTGAATGCGCTCCTCCAGCATCTTGAGTCCCGGTTCAAGAATCTTCACATCGCCGCGGAATTTGTTGATGATGACGCCCTTCACGCGGGCACGTTCCTCGTCCGTCAGCAGCATCACCGTGCCCAGCAGCGACGCGAACACGCCGCCCAAGTTGATGTCGCCCACCAGCAGCACCGGCGCATCGGCGGATTCCGCCATTGACATATTCACGATGTCCCCGGCGCGCAAGTTGATTTCCGCCGGACTGCCCGCACCCTCAATGACTACGCAGTCCACGGTGGATTCCAGCGCGTCATACGTCGCCTTGATGCGTTCGCGCAGGGCGGGCTTGTAGCGGTGATACTCCATCGCAGTCATTGTGCCGATGGCTTTGCCGTCCACAATTACCTGACTGCGGCGATCGCTCGTGGGTTTGAGCAGCACGGGATTCATGCGCACATCCGGTTCAACGCCTGCCGCCTGCGCCTGTGTCACCTGCGCGCGCCCCATTTCCAAGCCGTCCTTAGTGACAAACGAATTTAATGCCATGTTTTGCGCTTTGAACGGCGCAACCTTGTATCCATCCTGCTTCATGATGCGCAAAAACGCGCTGCACAGCACGCTTTTGCCCACGGACGACGCCGTCCCCATCACCATCAAACTCTTACCGCGCATCGAAATTCTCCTTATCAAGTGCCGCCATCAGTAAATCGTTTTCCGCGTCCGTTTTCACTGCCAAGCGCAGATAATTCGCGGGCAAGCCGAACGAATCGCACGTTCGCACCAAAATGCGCTGCGCCCACAGGTGCTGCACCGTTTTCGTCATGTCGTGCCCGAAATCAGCCAGCAGGAACGGCACGCGTCCCGCTGTCACACGCACGCCCATCTCCTGCAAGCACCGCGCGAATCGCTCCGCCCGCGCCTGATTCGCCTGTGCATCCGCCGCAATTTCCGCCTGATGACGGGGCAACTCCGCCGCAACCGCCGACGCCAGCACGTTCAGCGACCATGTGACTGCCCGTTCCTGCAAGCGTGCAATCTGTTCCGGCGCAGCGCAGATGTACCCCAGCCGCACGCCCGGAATGCACAGAATCTTCGTCAACGACCCAACCACCGTCAAACCATCCTGCACATGGTGGCGAACCGTCGCATCCGGGCAATAGTCGATGAATGCCTCATCCACAATCAGCTCGCCGCCGCTGTTCCGCACGTCCCGATGCATCCGCAGCACGTCATTCGGCGAAAGCAGCGTGCCTGTCGGATTGTTCGGATTGCATATAACCACCGTGTCATCCGCCTGAATCGCCTGATTTGCTGCCATCCGCCGCCCGTGCGCCTTTGCCCGCTCCGCATATTCCCCGAACGTCGGCTGCTGCACATGCATCGCGCCGCGCCGAACGCCGAGCGTCAGGTCAATCGCCGCCGCGCCGCCTGCTGTCGGCAGCACGCAGTTTTCGTCCACGCCGAGATACAGCGCCAGCCCCGCGCGCGCCGCCCGCATCGCGCGGTCAGGATAATAACACGCCTGCGAAAGCGCCGCACGCATGGTGTCCATCACCCACGCGGGCGTTCCCTCTGGTCGCAGATTCGCGGAAAAGTCCAGCCAATCCGCTGGCTGACCTTCCCAAACATTGCCGCCATGCCTCAATGCCGCGTCCTCCTGAATCAGCAGAAATACCGAGAATGATTATAGCAAAATTACGGGGGAATTTCAACAGCGGGCGGGCAGGATGACGAATCCGCCGTTATAGAATAGAAAGAAAACTGACAGACACACACTCCATAAGTACAATTGTACTTCTTTCGCTTTTGCCAATTGTAAATAATTGCGCTAAAGAATTGACTTTTTCGTGAAAAGGCGTATAATCATGGAAGGAAGGGGTGGAAATTCATGAGAACGACGAAGCTAATGGCGGGTGCGCTGACGCTGCTGGTACTGGGCGGCGGTGCGGCGGCTGCCGAGACGGTGCAATCCTCCGAAGGCACGGTGTATACCCTGCCGGCGAATGTCTCCCGCATCGAGGAGTACGCATTTTACGGCGACGGGGAACTGCGGGAAATCCGCATTCCGGAGGGCGTGACGGAAATCGGCGATTATGCTTTTGCAAACTGCTGGTATCTGACGGAAATCACGATTCCGGAGAGCGTGACCAAGATTGGCGCACATGCCTTTGACAGCTGCGTGAGCTTGAAAACGGTGCAGCTGTCCGACAACATCACCGAAATGGGGGAGAGCGCTTTTTATCGCTGCCTCAGCCTGCCGGAAATCACCCTGCCCGCGTCGCTGACGGGCATTTCGGCGCATATGTTCGAGAACTGCGAAGGACTGGTGACGGTCACGGTGCCGGAAGGGCTGCTGGAAATCGGTGATTCTGCCTTTGCAGGCTGCAAGAAGCTGGAAAACTGCCCCCTGCCGCCGAACCTGACGCGCGTCGGCAGCTACGCGTTCGACAAGTGTACGCTCTGGAACGCCGAGCTGCTGCCGGACACGCTGACGGAAATCGGCGAGTACGCCTTCCGCCAGTGCAAGAAACTGACAGAAGTGACGATTGGCGAAAAGCTGCTGAATGTCGGCGAGGGTGCGTTCTACGACTGCGACGGCATCAAAAAAGTGGACTGGCAGGCGAAAGTGACGCGCATTCCCGACCGCGTGTTCCAATCCTGCTACTATATTGAAACCGTGAAGCTGCCGGAAACAGTGACGGAAATCGGCGAGTACTCGTTCTACTCCTGCGGCTATTTGACGGACATTGGCACGTTTGAGCGGATGAAGCGCATCGGCGCTTGCGCGTTTTCAAACTGCGATGAACTGGTGAATATCGGCACGCTGGACGCGATAGAGGAAATCGGCGGCGGCGCGTTTATATCCGACCAGAAGTTAGTGCTTTCGCTGGATGGCTTGCAGCACCTGCGCATTATCGGCGGCTACGCGTTCGGCGGCTGCCCGAAAGTGACCGGACTGCGTGATTTGCCGATGCTGGAAGAAATCGGCGCGAGCGCACTGGACAGCGCGAACATCCCGGAAGTTGCGAATCTGCCGCGCTTGCGGAGGATTGGCGCATCCGGTCTGTCCAATCGGACGCTGGTGACGGTGGGCGACCTGCCCAGCTTGGAGTATATCGGCGACTCAGCGTTCCGGAATGCAACTTCGCTGACCACGTTCGGCGCAGCACCGAATGTGACGTACATTGGCGCGAATGCCTTTGAAGAATGCCGCAAACTGGAGACGCTTGGTTTGGATGGTGTTGCGGCAGAAATCGGAAGGGAAGCGTTCATCGCCTGCACTTCGCTGAAGTCGCTTGATTTGTCGAATGTCACCAGCATTGGGGAGAAGGCGTTCAGCTACTGCGGCACACTGGAAACGGTGGTCAGCCTCGAATCCATCACCAGCCTTGGCAAAAATGCGTTTGAGGAATGCAGATCGCTGGTGACGGTCGGCAAAATCGGCAATCTGACGCGGCTGCCAAACGAAGTATTTAGGGAATGCAAAGCCCTTGCAAATGTCACCCTGCCGGATACGATGGAGACGATTGGCACAGCGGCTTTCAAACATTGCTATGGTCTGCCTGAAATTGTGATTCCAGACAGCGTGACGACCATCGAGGAAGAAGCGTTTAGCGGCTGCACCTCGCTGAAGGAAATCATAGTGCCGGATTCTGTGGTAAAAATGGGCAATCATGTGTTTGGCGGATGCCGAAGCGCAACGCGGATTGTATTCCCGAAATACCTCACGTACCTGCCTGGCTATGGTGTGAGCTTCTGCAACTATATGGTGGAATTTGTATTCCCAGAGAACGTGAAATCTATCAGCAATTACTTCTTCTACGGCTGCATTTCGCTGAAAGAAATCGTGATTCCGGATACGGTGACCACCATTGATTTCCGTGCTTTCTGGGATTGCACTTCCTTGACGCGCATCACGATTCCGGCTTCGGTCACGAAAATTGATTCGACAGCGTTTGACGGCTGCAAGAAGGACAAACTGGTGTGGGTGGTCACGCCCGGTTCGTATGCGGAAACGTACGCCAAGAAGAATTATTACCATTACGTATACGCGAAGTAAACCCTGTTGGGAGATTGCCCTGCGCAGTCTCCCTTTTTTTGCGTCCAGCATTCTCCAACATTCACCAACATTCTCCAAAATACCCCTTGATTTTTGCAGCATCACGTTGTACAATGATGTATAGGGAATGCAGCCCTCCCCCTAAGCTGCTGCAATGTGATGGGCGGCGCGCTTGTCGGCAGCGGTACGGTGCTTTCGCATGCTGCAATCAGCGGAAAGAACATTCCGGCGAATGTCGTCCTGCACAGCCTGAAGCTGGCGGACGGGGGCTTTGTGACGCGGATTTACGGCGTGGCGGACAATCCGAAGGAAGGCACGTTCTTGGGCGGCTCAATGGCGGCATTCGGGAACGTGTGGGACTGCACATTGGTTTAAGGAGGTACTATTATGCTGAAGGGTATTTCCCCGCTGATTTCGCCGGAACTGCTGAAAGTGCTGTGCGAGATGGGGCATGGGGACGAGATTGTGCTGGCGGACGCGAATTTTCCCGCAGAAAGCATGGGGCAGCGCGTCGTTCGTGCGGATGGCATCGGCGCGGCGGAACTGCTGCGCGCGATTCTGCCGCTGTTCCCGCTGGATCAATATGATGAAAGCAATTTTGTGCTGATGTCGGTTGTGCCGGGCGACCCAATAGAACCCGTGATTTGGGACGAATACCGCGCGGCGCTGACGGCTTATGAGCCGGACGCGAAAATCCAGACAATCGACCGCTTTGCCTACTACGAGCGCGCGAAAAAAGCGTACTGCATTGTCGCGACAGGCGAAAGCGCGCAGTACGCAAACATCCTGCTGAAGAAAGGTGTCATTCGGCAGCATGTGCAAATGATATGAAACCCAAGATTACACTGACAATGGTTTCAATCCCCCCTTACTTTTTGAAAGCCGCTTCTTTATAATAGCAGTGTATCTATTTTCAAGAATAGCTGGCGAAAAGCTGCAAGCAGGAGGAGATGCTGCAGCGCGAAACCACGCCGTTCCATCCGTACAGCCCCTACACGGTGGCGAGGCAGTGCGGCTTCTGGATGGTGAACGCATAAATTGGTATATGCTGTCTCTCGAAACGGAAGCAATGCCAAAACTACTGGAGGCGGAGGATGCCGGATGAGTAAAGTGCTTCTGATTACGAATATCCCTGCGCCGTATCGGGTGGATTTGTTCTACTATATGCAGACGCATCAGCAGACGCATGAGTTTTTCGTCATTTACACGAATCGCAATGAGGACAACCGCCAGTGGACGATTGACGAGCGCAAACTCCTGCAATCGACGATTCTGGAATCTAAAATCATCAAGCGCAAGGGCGAAGGTGATGTGCACTACCTGCATATTCCGCAGCACCTGACGAGGGAAATCACGCGCATCAACCCGGATGTGGTGATTGCGTGGGAGTACAACCCGTCCGCGCTGAAAGCATTGCTCTGGTGCAAGCGCCACGGCAGGAAGTTCATCCACCTCACGGACGGCACGCTGCGTTCGGAGCGGAACATCGGGCGCGTGCAGAAGCTCATGCGGTATATCATCATCCGCCACGCCGACGCGTGCATTGCCAGCAGCACCAAAGCGAAGGAAAAGCTGCTGCACTGGGGCGCGCCGGAGCGGAAAATCTTCCTTAGCCTGCTGACGGTGGATATTTCCCGCTTCCGCTATGCCGAAAAGCACGAAAATCAGCATACGCTGCTGTTTGTGGGCAGAATTATCCCCCTGAAAGGGCTGGATTTGCTCCTGCGCGCGTTGCCGAAAGTGCATCAGCCGTTTGAACTGCTGATTGTCGGCGACGGCGAGGTGGAGGAGAAGGCGAAATTGATGGCGATGGCGGAAGAAACGCACGTTGCGCAGCACATTCACTGGCTGGGATTCCAGTCTGGCGAGCCGCTGGCGGATGCCTATCGCCGGGCGAGCGTGTTTGTTCTGCCGACCCGCGAGGACTGCTTCGGACTTGTGCTGCTGGAAGCGCTCTGCTCCGGTACGCCGATTGTCGCGTCGAAGTATGCCGACGGCGCGTATGACACCGTGCATCCGGGCGAAAACGGGCTGATTGTTGACCCGGAGGATGCCGACGCGCTGGCGGAAGCCATCGACAGCATTCTGGGCAGCGAGGAAATTCAGCGGCGCTATTCGCAGAACTGCCGCCAGTATATTCCGCAATTCGAGTTTGAGGCGGTCATGCAGGGGTATCTGCAGGCGATTGCGTCCGTCACATCAGGCAACAAATAACAACAAACTGCCGTACTTTTGCGGCAGCTTTTTGTTCCGCCGCTTGACAGTGGTGCTATAATAGGCGTGATGAGGCGCCATACCTTCATCCGAAAAGAGGAAATTAGTATGAAAACAATGCATCACGGTCAAATGTCGGAATCTTTCCTGACAGCCGTCTTTTTGTCCTTGTCCGGCGGCTTGCAGGATGCGTATACCTATCTGTTTCGCGGCAAAGTGTTCGCCAACGCGCAGACGGGCAACATCGTCCTGCTCAGCGCGCATATTATGGACGGGCAGTGGGGGATGGTACTGCACTACTTCATCCCGTTGTGTGCGTTTGCCTTCGGTGTGCTGGTGGCGGAGAGAATGCGCGAGCGCTTCCGCTCCATGCAGCGCCTGCACTGGCGGCAGCTGGTCGTGCTGGGAGAAATGCTCCTGCTGCTGATTGTCGGCTTCCTGCCCGAAAGCTGCAATCTGCTGGCGAACGCCATCGTGTCGTTCTCCTGCGCGATGCAGGTGCAGGCGTTCCGCAAGGTGGACGGCTATGCGTTTGCCAGCACGATGTGCATTGGCGACCTGCGCAGCGGTGTCGAGGCGTTCTGCATTTGGAGCAAAACGCACGAATCGCACGCGAAAGATCGGATGCTGCGTTATTTCGGCATCATCCTGCTCTTTGCGCTGGGTGCGGGCATTGGCAGCGTCAGTGCAGGGCGCATCGGCGCCCATGCCATCTGGATTTCGTGCCTGCTGCTGCTGGCAGCCTTCGCACTGATGTTCATCCGCGAGGATATGGAGCAGAATCCGCTCATCGAAAAGGACATCAGCGCAATCCGCAAGGAAACGGCGGAAATCGACCGAACACTCAAGCAGGAACTGAAAGAAGAGCATCGGGAATTGAAGGAGAACGCAACTCACAAACGGTAATCTAAAATAGGAAGTCCGCCGCCGCAAAAAGCCTTGCCGCGGCGGATTTTTCTGCATGCAGACGCAGCTGAATTTGTCCAATCTGGTTACGCTAAGAAATCGTTTTTCCGTATTGCAAATTCCGAATCTCGGTGCTATAATGTGCATGGTTTCCCCAAAAGTAACTCACGGAAGCGAGGTATAATATGAAGCAAGAGAAGAAAAACAGCCGTGTACGGCTCATCCTTGTGATGATCGTACTGCTGGCGGCCTTGCTTGCAGCCATCTTTCTGACTGACCCCGGCGGAGAGAAAACCGAGTCCATTCAGGCAGTCATGAAGGATGCCGTGCTGCATGAAGACAACCAGATGGCTTTTCTGGGGATGAGGGTGAATCCATCGGTCATTTCCGACTGGGTGGTTACGGGACTGCTGCTGGTTGTGGCGGCGCTGCTGCGAATTTTCGCAATTCCGCACTTCAAGCTCGTTCCCGGCAAGCTGCAAAGCGCACTGGAAGCGCTGGTTTCGTTCTTCCGGGATATGGCGAAGTCGTACAGCCCGCACCGCAACGGGTTCCTCGGCGTGTACATATTCAGCGCGGGAATGTACATCGCGGTTGGTACGCTCTTTGAACTGCTGGGCATTCAGAGCGTGACGACGGAGGGAATGTCGATGTCCCTGCCTGCGCCGCTGTCTGACATCAATGCGGCAATTGCGATGGGGCTGATGTCCTACGGCGTCATCATGTCCGGCGGCATTGCCAGCAATGGCGGACGCGGCATCCTGCTCACGCTGAAAGAATTTTCCCTGCCCATCTCCATGAGCTTCCGACTTTTCGGCGCGCTGCTGAGCGGTCTGCTGGTGTCGGAACTGGTGTACTACACGATTTCTCTGAGCTTCGTGCTGCCGGTGCTTGTGGGCGTTCTGTTCACGATTCTGCACGCGCTCATCCAGACCTACGTTCTCACCATGCTGACAGCCAACTATTACGGCGAGGTCAGCGAACCGCCGAAGAAAAAGGCGAAGAAGGAAAAAAAGCCCGCCGGTGCTGTTCCGGCGGTGAATTGATTTGAGGAGGATTTTGATTATGAAGAAGTTTGCAAGCGTTCTCGTTCTGGCTCTGATGGCTGTGCTGATGCTCTCCGTGTTTGCCCCCGCGCTGGCTGAAGAAGCGGCTGCGGCAGCGACTGACAGTGCGATTCCCGCGAAGGCGATTGCGGCCGCGATTGCGATTGCGGCGGCTGCTGGCGCAGGCGCTATTGCAATGGGCATTTCCATCGGCAAGGCGACGGAGGCAATTTCCCGTCAGCCCGAAGCGACCGACAGCATCCGCGGCAGCCTGATGATCGGTCTGGTCTTCATCGAAACGGCTATCATTTACGCTCTGATTGTTGCGATTCTGGTCGTTTTCGTTCTGTAATTTCTTTGAGCAGGAAAGGGAACAGACGGCTATAAACGTCTGTTCAGTCAGGTGAAGATATGCCGCTGAATATCAATTTCCAGCAGATTCTGCTGCACATGTTCAATTTCGTGATTCTGGCGTTCGGGCTGTACATGCTGCTGTATAAGCCGGTTGTCGCCTTCATGAAGAAGCGCGAGGATCACTTTGCTGATTTGGAGAAGCAGGCGCAGGAAGCGAAATCGCAGGCGGAAGCGACGCTGGCGGAGTATAACGCGAAGCTGGCGGGTGCGGATGAAGAAATCCGCCAGAAGAACGCCGCTGCCGCGCAGGAAGCTGACCGTCAGCGCCAGGAGCGGATGCAGCGCGCACAGGCAGACGCGGACAAGCTGCTCAAGAATGCCCGCGGTGCCGCCGAGCAGGAGCGCAATGCCATGCTTGAAGGCGCGAAGAAGGACATTGCCCAGATGGTTGTCTCCGCTACGGGCAAGCTGATGGACAAAGAAAACGACCCCGCGTTCGACAAGGCACTCTATGACAGCTTCCTGAAGGCTGCGCAGGAGGAGAATGACCATGACTGATACGAAGCAGAGCCGTCTGACGGCCACGCTGCTTTGCGTCACGCCGCCGGATGAGCATCAGGAGCAGGGCATCCGCGCCTTCCTCCAGAAAAAGTATGGCGAAGATGTTGCGCTGACCATCCAGCAGGATTCGTCGCTGAAGAGCGGCTTCCAACTGCATGTGGGGAGCGAGGTCTACGACTGGAGCGCGAAGGGCCGCATGGAGCAGTTCCGCCAGCAGGTGGAGCAGCTTGTGGCGAAGAACACGCGCAAGGACATCATTCCGCTTCTGCGCAGCAGCATCGACGAGTTCCGTCTGCTTGCCAAGAGCAGCGAAGTCGGGACGGTCAAGTCCATTGGCGACGGCATTGCGGTTGTCGAGGGGCTGGAACATGCCGCGTATGGCGAAATCCTCATGTTTGACAACGGTATCAAAGGCATGGTGCAGGATCTGCGCCGCAACGAGACGGGCTGCATCCTGTTTGACAATGCCGATGATATTTCCGCGGGCAGCAAGGTTGCGCGCACGGGCAAGACCGCGGGTGTTCCCGTGGGCGACGCGTTCTTGGGGCGCGTCGTGGATGCGCTCGGTCGCCCGATTGACGGGGGAGACGCGATTCCGGCGGACGGCTATCGCCCAGTGGAAGAACCCGCGCCCGGCATCATCGACCGTCAAAGTGTTGATACGCCGATGGAAACAGGTCTGCTGTCCATCGACGCCATGTTCCCGATTGGCCGCGGTCAGCGCGAACTGATTATCGGCGACCGTCAGACGGGCAAAACGGCGATTGCGCTGGATGCCATGCTGAATCAGAAGGGCAAGAACGTTATCTGCGTGTACGTTGCCATCGGTCAGAAGGCATCGAGCGTTGCCCAGCTGGTGGAGAATCTGCGCAAGCGCGACGCAATGGACTACTGCGTCGTCGTCAGCGCAACGGCGGGCGAAGCGGACACCATGCAGTACATTGCGCCTTACGCGGGCTGCGCGATGGCGGAATATTACATGCACAAGGGCCGCGATGTGCTGATTGTCTATGACGACCTCTCCAAGCACGCGATTGCCTACCGTGCCATGAGTCTGCTGCTGGAGCGCGCGCCGGGCCGCGAGGCATATCCGGGCGACGTGTTCTACCTGCATTCCCGTCTGCTGGAGCGCTCAGCGCACCTGAGCGACAAGCTCGGCGGCGGCAGCATGACCGCACTCCCGATTGTCGAGACGCAGGCGGGCGACGTGTCCGCGTATATCCCGACGAACATCATTTCCATCACTGACGGCCAGATTTTCCTCGAAAGCGACCTGTTCTTTGCGGGCCAGCGCCCGGCAGTCAATGTCGGTCTGTCCGTGTCCCGTGTCGGCGGCGCGGCGCAGACGAAGGCGACGAAGAAAGCGACCGGCAGCCTGCGCCTGGACTTGGCGCAGTACCGCGAGATGGAAGTATTTACGCAGTTCTCCAGCGATTTGGATGACAGCACGAAGGAACAGCTGCACTATGGGCAGGGCCTGATGCGCATCCTCCGCCAGAAGCAATATCATCCGCTGAGTATGCACCAGCAGGTCATTGTGCTGGTGTGCGCGATGGGGCATGTACTGTCGAAGGTGGCAGTGAAGGACGTGACGGACTTCCGTGATGCGCTGCTTGATCACTTCGAGCAGGAACATTCCGACCTCTGCCGTTCGCTGGAAGATGAAAAGGTGCTGACGGACGATATGAAGCAGGAGATTCTGCGCATCGCGGAGGAATATCTCGCCGCGAACGCTGAGCGCTTCAGGAAGGAGTAATCCATGCCGAGCGCAAAGGAAATCAAAAGCCGCATCGCCAGCATCAAGGATACACAGAAAATCACCAACGCCATGTACCTGATTTCCTCCACGAAACTGCGGAAGGCGAAGAACGAGCTGAACCGTACCCGCCCGTACTTCGATGCGCTCAAAGGCGAAATCAAGCGCATCTTCCGCACCGTACCGGACGTGGACAGCCGCTACTTCTATCCGCCGGCGGGTGCGCCGAAGCTGGAAGGGGAG
>OCHN01000290.1_pt1 | contig 55374 bp, 47 predicted proteins | sample 1538911 | NCBI WGS metagenome assembly OCHN01 (sample SAMN04571736, study PRJEB22368) | human gut metagenome | biome: human gut; material: stool | host: Homo sapiens | place: Luxembourg | collected 2013-01-11 | reverse complement strand
TTTCAGACTGAACACGGCTTATCAGCCCTTGATTTTCCATTCTTTCCAGCATCGTAGTAAGAGATGTTATCGCTAATCCGCATTTAGTCGAGAGTGACCTGATTGAGATACCATCCTCCTGCCACAGCACATAAAGAATGCGCCCCTGGGCTCCATTAAACGCATCAATATTCTTTTCACTGAGAATCTTCTCAAAAATCCGGTCTCCAAGTTGTTTTATTTTGGTAACAAGAAATCCGCCGTTTGTTTTCATACAAATGCTCCTATATAGTAGTTTATTAAATTATACTATATAGGAGCTTTATTGTCAAGAGTTTGTATGCCTTAATAGAGGTAAATTTCGATTTGTTGCTTCGTTTATGCTACAATTTGTTAATGAGATTTCTCGCTTTTTTACTTTTGTTGTATTTGAGCAAAAATAAAAAAAGCCGAAAAGCCTTGATTTTACCAGGCTTTTCAGCTGTGCATTTGGCACCCCCTGCGAGAATCGAACTCACAACTAACCCTTAGGAGGGGTTTATTATTGCGGAGCAAAAAGGTTCTCACAGCCGTCAAAATCAGTGATTTTGGAAACGGCGAGAGGTTCTTATAGCGGAGCAAAAAGGTTCTCACAGCCGTCAAAATCAGTGATTTTGGAAACGGCGAGAGGTTCTTATAGCGGAGCAAAAAGGTTCTCACAGCCGTCAAAATCAGTGATTTTGGAAACGGCGAGAGGTTCTTATAGCGGAGCAAAAAGGTTCTCACAGCCGTCAAAATCAGTGATTTTGGAAACGGCGAGAGGTTCTTATAGCGGAGCAAAAAGGTTCTCACAGCCGTCAAAATCAGTGATTTTGGAAACGGCGAGAGGTTCTTATAGCGGAGCAAAAAGGTTCTCACAGCCGTCAAAATCTGTGATTTTGGAAACGGCGAGAGGTTCTTATAGCCATTTAACTTATCAAATAGCGGAAGCAACAAACTGTAAAAGAATAAAGCCGCACATCATATTGAACGATGAGCGGCTTTTATTTTTTGGCACCCCCTGCGAGAATCGAACCCACAACTAACCCTTAGGAGGGGTTTATTATATCCATTTAACTAAGGAGGCGTGCTTGCATATTAAATTGACAGATAATATTATACACTATCTGCTTCGGATTTGCAAGCACTTTGCGAAAATTATTTATACAGTTTTCCGTCACAGACGGTCAGTATCCTGTCGGCATATTTGGCGTCGGAAAGGCTGTGTGTGATAAGAATGACGGTTTTGCCGCATTTGTGGCGGGAGAGAAGCAATTCCATTACTTCCTTTCCGGAGCGGCTGTCAAGATTTCCGCACGGCTCGTCCGCAAGGATAAGGTCGGGGTCTGCGGCGATTGCTCTTGCGATAGCGACACGTTGCTGCTGTCCTCCCGAAAGCTCATACGGCTTGTGCGACAGCCTTCCCGAAAGTCCTACAGCTTCAAGCGCAGAAAGTGAGCGTTCAAGGCGTTTCGCTGTCGGGATACCTCTGTAAGTAAGAGGCAATGCTACATTTTCAACCACTGACAGCGTCGGTATAAGATTGAACGACTGAAAAATAAAACCTATCCTTTCGTTTCTTATACGGCTCAGCTCGTTATCGGCAAGCGTTTTTGTGTCAAGTCCGGAAAACATATATGTTCCGCTGTCGCAGGTGTCGAGCAGACCGAGGATATTCATCAGCGTGGATTTTCCCGAGCCGCTCGGACCTGTAATTGCTATGAACTCTCCCACGTTTACCGTAAGGCTGACGTTGTCCAGTGCCTGTACCGTACCGTCAGCCATTGTGTAGTGCCTTGATATGTCAGCGGCGTTTATCAGAGCATTCCCGTTTGCTTGATTGATATTCCTGCTTTCTTTCATAAGAGCCGACCTCCTTCGGTGAGAAATAACGGCAAGGCGAGGCAGTCGTGTTGGTTATTACGCCTGCGCCGTGAAGTCCGCAACAGCCGTCATGCTGATGTATGCAAGGCTCGCCGCATATTATCATATTCATTTTTCCACCCTCTTTTTGTGAGATTATAAAGCTATTTTTAGCCGCAACGACTGTAATATTCACAGCATTTCAGTAATATTTTCCGTAACGGCAGATAAACTAAGTAGGTAAAAACGAAAAGGAGAATGAGTATGAATTACCGCAAAACATACAAAAAAAGAAAGGCGTTTCATATTACGATTATCGCAATTTCGGTTATTGCAGGGCTTTATTTCAATATGATGCTCCCCGGTGTTGTAAGGGATAACGTTCCTTGTGTGGACGTAATCTTCCCCGAAAGAACAGAATATATCCCGTCCGTAACCTGCAGCGGTACGGTAGGTTATTCACAGGTCAGGAGCATAAAAGAAGAAATACCGCTTATTATAAAGGAATATCTTGTGAATGTCGGCGACAGGGTAGACCAGGGACAGACGATAGCCGTTGTTGATAAGCAGGCGGTGTGTGATAAGCTGAGCAATATATACAGCGGTTCGGTATCCGATGCGCTGACGGCGGCGGAGCTTTCCGACAGGATACCTGAGGAAATACCGGCTTTGGTATCCGGAACGGTATGCTATCTTGCAAAAAGCGGAGAGCTTATAGATGCCGGAGCGGATATTGCAAGGGTAGGAGGCAAGGGCGCACTTGTGCTGAATGTTGCTGTACCTGAACGCAATCTGTCGAAAATCAGAAAAGGGCAGACCGCATTGCTTACTCTGTCGTCTGTTGACGGAAAATTTGCAGGACAGGTAAAAAGCATCGGCAAAAGTATGAGGAAACAATATCTTGGTGCCGTAGAGGAAACCGTAGCCGATGTTATGATAAGTATAGAAAGCCCGTCGGACAAGCTCAAAAGCGGTGACAGCGGATATGCGGAAATACAGACAGGTCTTAAGCGTGATATAGTTACCTTGCCTTACAGTGCGGTTATGCAGGATGAAAAAAGCGAATATATCTACGTTATCGAGAACGGCAGAACAATAAGACGTGACGTTATAACAGGGCTGGAGCTTGCAAAAAGGACGCAGGTTTTCGGAGTAAGCGTTGAGGAGGAAGTTGTGAAAAGCACGCAGGGAGTAGTGGCAAACTCGATTATTATCAGAAATAAGACGGAATAAAGGAATACACAGGCACAAAACGGTAATTATATAATGGTCGGATATGAAACATAAAGCGGAGGTAGGTTATGGGACTGATGTCGGTTATGGCTGATATATGGAGAAGCAGGAGCAGAAGTGCGCTGACTATGAGTGCAGTTGCGATAGGTATTTTTTCGGTGACGGTAATATCGGCGGCAGGGCAGATAGGCACAGCCAAGATAAACGACAGCCTAGATGATATGGGAGTAAACTCTGTACTTGTAGAGGCACAGGAGGCGGGAGTCGCTCTGAGCGACAGCGATATAGATGCTTTGGGCGGATTGAGCGGTGTCAACGGTGCAATGCCGCTTATGGCGCAGGTCACCAAGTGTGAGCTTATAGAAAGCAATGTTTCGTGTATGGTGTGGGGAGTAAACGAGAAAGCGGACGAGATTATTTCGATGAAGGCGATACACGGCAGACTTATTGACAGATCGGATCTTAAAAAAGCCGAAAATATCTGTGTTATTGATGATGAGATAGCACTCGAAACATACGGAAGGACGAACATAGTCGGAAAGACGGTGAGCGTGAATTTCGGCGGTAAATACACTGATTTTACGGTAATCGGTGTTGCCGAGTCGGGACTCAGCCCTATACAGAATATGATGAACGATGCTGTGCCGTATTTTGTATACATTCCCTACACCACAGCGCAGAATATAAGCGGTAAAAGTGAATATGACAAGATAGCCGTTCTTCTTGACAAAAACGGTGACGGCGAAACTGCGATAGACAGAATTAAAACCTGTATGACAAATGTCAAGGGTGAGGGAAGTATTAAAATAAGCGAGCTTCAGAGCCAGAAGAAACAGCTTGACGGAATACTGGCTGCCGCAGCTTCGGCATTGTCGTTCACGGCAGGAATTTCGCTTGCGGTTGCGTCCGTATCGGTTATGACCGCAATGCTTGTAAGCGTCGGCGAACGAAAACGTGAGATAGGCATAAAGAAGTCGCTCGGAGCAAGGAATATAAGAATAGTCGGCGAGTTTTTAGCCGAAAGCACGATGATATGTATTATCGGCAGTATCGTAGGCATTGCGGCAGGCTGTGCGGTGGCATTTGTCATAGGTCTTGCGGTTGGTGAGAGCTTTGTTATGCAGACGGATATAATGCTTATTGCAGTTGCGGTGTCGGCGGTGATAGGTATGATTTCGGGGAGCTATCCTGCATATAAAGCGGCAAGGATGAAGCCGGTGGATGCGCTGAAGATGTAAAAAGCTATTGTGCCAAGTACGAATAATCTGTAGGAGAGCGGCAGAGCAGATAGGCAGTGTCTGTTCGATATCTTAAGTAGCAGTAACGATCCCTCAGTCTTGCGACAGAAAAAGTTCAATGGATTCTGATGTTGCGGGTATCGTAAAAGCAAAATATCGGATAAAATTGGTGCGTGTCTTGTCGCAATCCAGCTCCCTTTGGCAAGGGAGCCAAGTTTATATGGCGGCAAGGATGAAGCCAGTGGATGCGCTGAAGATGTAAAGATTCAAAAATTTTCCCTACACTCTTGACGGCTAACGATTATTAGCTTATAATATAGCTAACGATCGTTAGCTTTTTATATCGAGGTGAATATATGAAACAAGCCTCCAAAAAGGAAGATACAAAACAACGCATACTTGACGAAGCGTTGCGGCTCTTTTCACAGAGCGGTTATGATGCTGTAAGTGTTGAGAGAATAGCTTCGGCTGTGGGGATAAAAGCGCCTTCACTGTACAAGCATTTCAAAAGCAAGCAGGAGATATTTGATGCTATCGTTGCGGAAACGTACCGCCGTTATGATACGTTCACGGACGGCATTGATGTGCATGTTTCCGAAAGCAAAGCCGATGAAAAGGTGTTTGACGGTATTTCCGAGGAAATGCTTGCAAAAAAGGTAAGACAGCTGATAGAATATTCACTACACGATGAGTATGTCAGCCGATTCAGACGAATGATGACAATAGAGCAGTTCAGAAACGCTGAGTTTGCGGCGATGTATTCCGAACGGTATCTGGAAAGATTGGTGCGTTATCACGCAGAACTTTTCAGAGCGCTTATCAAGTCGGGAACGATAATCGGAGAAGATCCAGATACGCTGGCACTTGAGTATGTTGCGCCTGTTGTGCTTATGGTTGAAATTTGCGACAGACAGCCCGAAAGGGAAGCGGAGTGCCTGAAACGGCTTGAAGCACACGTCAGAAATTTCTACCGTACATATTCGCCGCATATGGTGAAAACGGCAGAGAAAAGAGGCGGTAATTGTCGGAATAATCGCAACGCCGATAGCTAAAACGCAGGCAGCCCGTGAGGTATGGTTTTATGTTATGTCGGGCGGAATAACGCTTAAAATTCTTACAGTGGAAATTGCAAGGATTATAGCGACGCTCAGATAAAAGAGGTATTGATAAATATAAAAACAATTGACAGCAGGAAAATCTTGCTGTCCGTTGTTTTGTATTTATAATTTACGCAATTGTCTTATCCGAGATTATCTCCCCGTCCGAAAGCTCAACTATCCGCCTGCACTTTTCGGCCACTGTTCTGTCATGCGTTACTATAACTATGGTTTTCCCGATAGAATTGAGCGACTTCATAACCTCCATTATTTCGTCTGCCGTTGCTTTGTTAAGTGCCGCTGTCGGTTCGTCCGCAATGATTATATTCGGACGGTTTACAAGCGCACGGGCAAGAGCGACACGCTGTTTTTGTCCGCCCGACAGCTCTTTTACGGGCTTTTTGAGAAGATTGCCTATTAACATCGCATAGGAGATAATCATATAAAAACTCAGCTATCAAACCTTTTCCGCAATCAATACGTCCATACAATGCTTATGAGGAGTACCGCTGCTGTCGCAGTCAAAGATCCACTCCTCGTTTTTATGAAACAGCCAATCGTGGTAATACATAAACAACTCACCTGATTTCCAGCTATCCACAACAAATTCGCCTTTTTCTGTATCGGGCGGAAGAGGAATAAATGGCTTCTCTACAAAAACATTTACAACATTGATACCATTCGTAGTCGTATGAGCTTTAAGATTATTGACAACATTTTCTCGTAATTCAAGCGGAATATAATGAAAAACCCCACTTGAAAAGATGATGTCATAGTTAGCTTCAAGCCTGAAATCTCTCACATCTGCCTTGAAAAAGTCAACCTTTACACCATAAGTATCGGCAAGCTCTCGTGCCTTTGACAGCCCCTGTTCAGATGCATCAAACGCTGTAACATCATAGCCGTTTCTTGCAAGAAATACTGCGTCCTTGCCTTCTCCGCAACCAATATCAATAACCTTATACGGCTTAACAGGCGGCTTAATTCTCATTATCTCATAACACAGATTGTTAGGCTTTAAGCCCCAATAATACTCCTCATCGCCGTATCTTTTGTCATAATCGGTGACGGATTGCGATGGATACCCCAACAGCGAATCAATAGTTGTTTTCAGAATAGCTGCGATCTGCGGCAGAAGTTCAATATCGGGACATGAAGTTCCGTTTTCCCATTTGGATATAGCTTGAAAAGAAACGTGCAGCTTTTCGGCTAAAGCCTGCTGTGTCAGACCAAGTGCTTTCCTTTTTTCTGATATTACATTGCCAATATTCATATGCCTGCCCTCCTTTGTCCTTATTATATCATCATAAATTGTAAAGTTCAATAACCGCCTTGTAGAATGATCGAGTGATATTCTATTGACAGTTGAAAATCCATAATAAAATTGAGAACTTTCCAAAATCAGACTAATGGAGCGTGAGTTTTTGTTCACGTTCAATGCAGACTGTCGAAAAAGTCAAGCAGAAATGATAGGCTGTTTTATTGTATTTATAATTTACGCAATTGTCTTATCCGAGATTATTTCCCCGTCCGAAAGCTCAACTATCCGCCTGCACTTTTCGGCCACTGTCCTGTCATGCGTTACTATAACTATGGTTTTTCCGATAGAATTGAGCGACTTCATAACCTCCATTATTTCGTCTGCCGTTGCTTTGTCAAGTGCCGCTGTCGGTTCGTCCGCTATGATTATGTTCGGACGGTTTACAAGTGCACGGGCAAGTGCGACACGCTGCTTCTGACCGCCCGAGAGCTCTTTTACGGGCTTTTTGAGAAGATCGCCTATCAGCATTGCGTCGGCGGTTTTGAGAATCAGCTTTTTCATCATCTTATATTTGACAGCAGGGTTGAATATAAGCGGATATGAAATATTTTCATATACCGTCTTGTCGGCGAGAAGTCCGAAATTCTGGAGCACGAAGCCGATCTCCTCGTTCCTTATCACCGCAATGTCATTATTGCTGTACTTTGTGACTTCATATTCCCCGAGAAAGTACTTTCCGTATGTCTGCTTGTCAAGACAGCCGAGAATATGTATAAGCGTTGACTTGCCGGAGCCGGATACCCCCATTATAGCGACCATTTCGCCCTTTTCTATGCTAAGATTTATATTTTTCAGTGCATGCACCTCGCTGCTTGTGTTTATATTATAATATTTATCTATATTTTCAAGTTTCATCATACGTTCTCATATCTCCTTATTGTTTCAAGCATATTACTGCGTACCAGCGTTACAGAGCCTGCAATGCTGACAATTACGGAAATTGCAATCAGATATACAGCAGTGAACAATCCGCTTTGTGCATTGATGATTTCTATAGCAAAGATGTGGTTTATTGCGAGCAGGATAAGCGTAGCGGCAAGCACAGAAATAACTGTTACAGCCGTGTCACAGACAAGCTCGAGTATTATCACAGAGCGGGTCTTACCGCCGCACAGACGGAATACCGCCATTGCTTTTGTGCGTTTTTCGGCATTCAGCAGAATATTGGCAATCACTCCGAGAGTGCCGACTACGGCTATCATTATGAATACAGGCATTAATTGTATCAGCAGCATATTGTCACGGTACAGCAAATCGAGATTTGCCACATCATAGCGTATATTCATGTACAGATCGCCTTTTGAATCATCACTGTTTGCGTCCAGTCCGTCAATTATACGAGCCGCAATTTCGCCGAGTGAAGCGTTGCCGTTTTTCAGAATTATCACATATTGATAGTAACGCTTATCCACGCTTTCGCCGGAATAGTCCTCCTGATTTTCGGGAGCGGTAGCAAGCCCGGAATTGTAGAGAATATCTGCGTCGGTGTAGAAAGGCGCGCCCAAGCTTTCGGTGTCATGATTATAAAGTATCACACTACTGAGATAGTTATCGGTGTATCTGCCGACAACAAGAAGCTCGGTAATCCCTTTCCCACACTTGTATTTTATTGTGTCGCCGATATTACATCTCGATGTATAGTTTGCGATTACAGGGATCTTGCCGCCGTAGTTCTTTGACTTGTCCGGTCGTTCTCCCGAAAGTCCTATATCGAGATATTCGCTGTATTCGGTCGAATATCCGAGCAGAGTTCCGTTTATATCATTATAAAACCGATAGAAAGTGTCATCGTCCATATTGTTTATCTCGCTGTCGGTAATAGTGCTGTTTACGGAGAAAAGATTCAATGCGGTTTCATAGTAACGCTCGACACGGCAGTTTATGCCGTACTTTGCAAACTGCGAGACTATCTTTTCATCGGTTATAGGCGCTTTTGACGAGAGTGTACCGTGCAGTATCTTCTTATCATAGCGGTTACTTGTTATGTATGCTTTTTCGGCGAGATAATCCGAAGATACAGTGATTGCAAAATTGAACAGCAGAGTTGAAAAAATGATACATATCATCATAAGGATAAAACTGCGTTTTTTTGATCGAAGCAACGATAATGCAAGAGATAACAGCTTCATATTGCACCTCCGTTTGCGTATGTGGCTGAGGATATGCGCTTAAAGCCGGGCAGTAACGATATTATGATTATAATGCTGTATATTACAAATGACAGCAGATAGTCAAAAGCGGTAGGTACATATTCCATTCTGAGCTTTACCATAAGTGCGGTAAAAATCGGACTCAAAGCAATAGCGCAGATGAATGAAACCGCTGTGTATGTAAGAGTGACTGCCGATAAAAGCAGTGTTATCGGCATTGACTTGCAGCCTGTGACCTTCAGCACATTTATCTGTTCGCTGCAATTATCCGTCAGGTGAAGCATAAGCGTCAGCAGGAGCAGAGCGGTGAATATACCTGTTACCACGATTCCTCCCGTGATGATAGTGTAGATTATGATAACAGATTCGGTATCCTCTCTGTTCGGCGGCTGAATATAAACCACCTTGCCGAGAAATTGCTCAAGTGCCTGCAGTTCATAGTCAGACAGATCGGAAGTAAAGAAAAAGCGTGCGCCGCTGTATTTTGTCGGAGCGGTATTCTTCATCTCATTTTCAAAATCTTCATCCTTTACATAAATTCCGCTGTCGTTGTGATATAAGAAAAAAGTGTACGGAACAATAAAATCATCGGAAAGACCTATTACATTAAGTACGATGTCGCCTTTATCATCGGGAATGATAAGCCTGTCACCGACATTTATACCGCAGTCGTTTTCGGCAATAATAACCTTGCTGTCACCCTTCAACTCATCTTCCGTGAAAAATCTTCCGTCGGTTATGTTATAGTCGGATTGTATGAAGCGGTACAGTTCATTCATGCTTTTGTTAAAAGCAACTTTGGCTGATTCCGTACAGATGTAGTTTTCGGTTGAGCGATAGCTGACAACCGCATTGTCGGCATAGGCAGTGTAGACTTCGGGCAGGTTTTCTCTGAAAAATTCGGGTGAATCTTCGGGCATAATACCGTCAAAGCAGTAGCCTGAACGATCCATCATATTGTGATATGCCGCATTACCGCTGTTCAATGCACAGAACAATGAAATAAATGTAAAGACAGCCGAAACAGAGATAAGAAAAATAAGTATATTCAGCTTAATATCACTTTTGAGAAATGTTTTCAGCATACTGAAATAAAGCTTTTGATATTTCAATTATTCTTCTTCTTTTCATAATATATTTCCGTTAAGATTGTCAGCGAGTGACAAACTAACTGTACTATCAGAATTAGTACAGATTTAGTATAGCGCAGAATGCTGAAAATGTCAATAGCGGTTAAAAAATAGCAGGCGGAAAACCGCCTGCCTTAATAATCACAGAACATCACAGTTCAAAATGCCGAAAACGGATATTTTAGCAAAATCATTATCCGTGCTGTCGCAGGCGGTTTCTTCCGAGCTTTCGCTACCGGTATCACCGCCGCCGAAAAGCCCCTGCAACGCTTCAAATATCGCAAACTTTATTTCATAATCACGGCTTTCTTCAACACGTTTACTCTGTTCTTCGGTAAAAAATTCACCCGATGCGGCAGGCAGGCACAGCGGTGGGAACATTACGCACCACCAGTTTCTACCCTCTGCATTTCCGATAAGCAGGCGGACGGCTGTGTATTCTCCTGCCGGTAAGGTTACATTCTCGTACTTTCTGGTGGTAAAATATGTTTTTGCGACCTCGCATTTTACATTGTAGCTGTAGCCTTTGGAATGTACAAATTCGTTAGCCTTTTCTTCGATTTCGGCTCTGCGTTCGTTTGCAACGGCTACCGATTGACTGAAGCTGTCACAGTTTCCGAATACATCCGAAAACGTTGTCAGCATATAGTCACGCAGATCGTATTTCAGCGTCTGGTCGTCCTTGCTGTCCGAGTTTGCCAGTATATGAAGCCTCAGCACTTCCTGCGGCTTTTCCTCACAATCCTCCGCAAATGCGGTAAAGGCTGTTATTACAATACATATTACCGCACCCAGTATCATAGCCTTGTCAAGAATATTACGTTTAAAAAAACCTGCCATAATTACCTCCGTAGCGTTTAGCTTTGTGAGGTAATTATTGACAGGTTGGTTTCATTTATTCGCAGATAAGACTTTATTTCAGATTTTCTATCTGACTTAACCACAGCGTTGCACAGGCATCGCTCGGCATTCTCCAGTCGCCTCTGGGTGACAGCGTTACCGATCCGACCTTAGGACCGTCGGGCAGGCACGAACGCTTGAACTGCTGTGAGAAGAAACGGCGGTAGAAGGTTTTCAGCCATTTCAGTATTGTTTCACGGTCATACGCACCGTCAAAAGCGTACAGCGCAAGCCTGAATACTTTTTCGGGGGTAAATCCCCATCTTATGCCGTTGTACAGGAAGAAATCGTGAAGCTCGTAAGGACCTACAAGGTCTTCGGTTTTCTGCGATATTTCTCCGTTATGTGCAGGCAGAAGCTCGGGGCTTACAGGCGTATCAAGTATATCCTCAAGCGATTCTTTGAGCAGCTTGTTATCTGTCGTCTTGCTGTAGTAGCTGACAAGATGTTTGATAAGCGTCTTGGGTATTGAGCAGTTCACACCGTACATAGACATATGATCGCCGTTGTAGGTCGCCCAGCCGAGAGCAAGCTCGGACAGATCGCCCGTGCCTATTACAAGTCCGCCTGTCTGATTGGCGATGTTCATAAGCACCTTTGTGCGTTCTCTTGCCTGACCGTTTTCAAATACTACCGATAGATCGTTTATATCGTGTCCGATGTCCAGAAAATGCTGTTTTACGCTGTCGGTTATGTCGATTTCACGCAGGGTGACGCCTATTGCCTCGCATATCTTCACAGCGTTTGATTTTGTGCGTTTTGTTGTGCCGAAGCACGGCATTGTCACCGCTACAATATCCGTCATAGGTCTGCCGAGCAGTTTCATTGCATTGGCGCATACAAGAAGTGCAAGCGTGCTGTCAAGCCCACCCGAAATTCCTATAACGGCGGTTTTTGCGTAAGTATGGGCAAGACGCTTTTTGAGTCCGTGTGCCTGCATCGAAAGAATAAGCTCGCATCTCTTGTCGGTCTCATCGGCAGAGTAGGGGATAAACGGCGTGCGTGATACAAAACGTGTTATCTTTGTATCGGTGAGCGGTATATCAAACCATATAGTTTCCGTATCGCATTTGTCATTTCTGAACGATGTGTTTTTTCTGCGTTCAAATGCCAGCTTGTTTACGTCTATCTCGCTGATAACATAATCGTTTGAGAAAAGCTCGCTTTCGGCAAGCGTTGCACCGTTTTCGGCAATTATGTTATGTCCCGAGAAAACAAGGTCCTGCGTGCTTTCGCCTTCTCCTGCGGAGCAGTAGATATAACCCGAAATAAGCCTTGCAGATTGATTTAAAACAAGCGAACGGCGGTATTCCGACTTTCCTATCATCTCGTTGCTTGCGGAAAGATTAAGAATGATATTTGCGCCTTCCTGTGCAAGATATGTCGAGGGAGGGCAGGGCGACCACAGATCTTCGCACAGCTCGATTCCGAAAGAAAAATCGTGCATATTGTTACAGCAGAATATAAGTCCCGCACCGAAATACGCACTCAGCGAATCGTCGCATTCGCCGTCGGCATCCGTGTCAAACCGGTTTAAAAAATATTCGCATTTACTGCCGTCCCAGGCGGTAAAGTGGCGCATCTCGTAAAATTCGTTGTAGTTCGGCAGGTACTGCTTAGGCACATAGCCCAGCACTTTTCCGTGATAGGTCACAGCCGCACAGTTATACTGCTTGCTGTCATACTGCATCGGCAGTCCGACTACAGTTATCATATCAAGCTCCGACAGTTCATCCAGAATCGTTATGAGCGCATTCTTAGCACCGTCAAGGAGCGTTGTCTGGTAGAACAGATCCTGACAGGTGTAACCAGTGATGCACAGTTCCGGGAAAACTGCTAGCTTTACATCTTTTTTAGCAAGCTCTTTTGCCAGAGAGATTATCTGCTTTGCGTTGTACTTGCAGTCGGCAACTTTAATCTCAGGTGTTGCCGCCGCTACTTTTATAAATCCGTCTTTCATATTGTTCTTTTCGGCTTAAGGCTTAAAATTCGTAATTGCCTGTCATTCCGCCGACCTTTCTTTCTATCCAGGTTAAAATATCGTCAAAAACTATTTCCTTCATAGTTTCGTTTACAAGCTCGTGACGTGCGCCGGGGTACAGCTTGATATCAACGTTGCAACCCTCGTCAATCAGCTTTGTGTATACATTTCTTACGCCCTTGCCGTATCCGCCGACAGGGTCTGCCGTTCCTGCCATGAATATAACAGGCAGCTTTTTCGGCACCTTTTCAGCCCACTGCTGACTTGATACTCTGCGAAGAAGGGTAGTAAGGTCAACAAATCCGCTTGCCGTAAACACAAAATTGCTCTTTTCATCGTCGATATACTTTTTTACAACATCTCTGTCGTGAGTGAGCCAGTCATAGATAGTCTGGCAATCTTTGATTTTGTCGTTATACACTCCGAAAATGAGAGTGTTCAGCTTATCACTGCGGAAACGTTCGCCCTTCAAGGAAACAACGGAGCGTGTAGCCCTTACTCCTATTTCGGAAAGTGCCTTGTCATCGCCCGTACCCATAATTACGGCGCAGGTCAGCTCGTTAGGAAAGCGTGTGAGATACAGCCTTGCAACAAAACTGCCCATACTGTGACCTATAAGAATATACGGCAGTGCAGGGTACTTCTTTTTCATTATCATCGTCATACGGTGCAGATCGTTTACAAGATGGCTCCAGCCGTCCTTTTCGGCGAAAAAGCCGAGATCATCGTTTGATCTGACACTGTTTCCGTGACCGAGATGGTCGTTACCGCAGACGATATATCCGTGTGAGGTAAGAAAATCCGCAAAGTGTTCATAACGTTCAATATATTCACACATACCGTGCGAAATCTGAATGATGCCTTTATATCCCACGTTCATAGGAAGAACCGGAACATAGATGTAATATGCACAGTTATCAGTGCCGTTCGAGGATTCAAAAGTGCCTGTGAGCTTTTCGTATGCCATAGCGTACCTTCTCCTTTCGCAAGACGCATCAAATATTTCTTTATACTTATTATAACAAACACAGCCATAAAATACAAGTAAAACGGGGAAAAAGGGGTGTGGCGCAGACAGATAAAACTATAATCGTATTTTTTCGGTAAAACTCCGAACGTATTTTTCTTATTGCGGCTGATGTTAACAAACATATTTATATCGCAGTGCAATGCAAAAAAACTGACTTTATTGCCTAAAATATTTGACATTTCGCCAAAATATGTTATAATATATACAAAATCATTTCAACTTACCATAAGAAAATAAGAGGTATCCTGTTATGGGCAAGAAAATACACGCACGAGATCTTAGAGAACAAAGAAAGACCGATAGAACGGTAAAATTTGCAGATCAGAACAAAAAACGAGAAGCAGAGAGGGCAGTTCAGAAAAAAGACGCAGCCGTTTCTGCTAAATCAGTTTCTTCTGTTTCATCAAAAAAAGACAATGTAACAAAATCTATGGCTAAAGCCGCAGGCGTGAAGTCGGTTTTTGCTGTAGGAAATACTGTTTATATGACTTCATTCGGCAGAGGAAACGATGCTGTACTTGAGCAGAAAATAGTCGATACATCGCACGAGCCGCTGAATATTGACGATCCTGCATATCAGTTGAATGTTGTCACAATGAACGGTTATTCGGTTACCGGTCACAGAGGTGAAACGGTATCTGCCGTAACGGATAATCCGCTGCGCCGTTTTAACGGAGGAAAGAAAGATGAACCGGAACAGTCTGTGCTACGGATATGCTGTGCCTGAAACCGACTCTTGAAAAGAAATTCTTCGGTAAGGAATTTAATGATAATATACATATCCAGCTCATTTACAATATTCTTGACATTGAAAAAATACTGGCGGTTTATTCAACCAACGCTATTTACGCATTGAATAATATGAGTGCTGACGAAAATATCGAAAACAGCGATTTCTTCATGAAACGTACCACCGATGAAACCTTTGACGATTTTGAAAAGAAAAAGGAGAGTACAAACAGTCGAGAGAAAGCCGATTTTGACGCATTTGAAAAATTCATCGGCAATTACAGGTTGGCTTATTTTGCCGATGCATTTTATGTTGATAAAAACAAATCAAAAAGCAAACCCAAAGATAAAGCAAAAGGCATTCAGCGTGGGGAAAAAGAAATTTACTCTATACTTGCTTTGATTGCCAAATTACGTCACTGGTGTGTTCACAGTGAGGAGGGCAGAGCAGAATTCTGGCTGTATAAGCTCGATGAACTTAAAAGCGATTTCAAAAATGTACTCGACGTTGTTTATAACCGTCCTGTTGAAAAAATAAACAACCGCTTTATAGAAAACAATAAGGTAAACATACAGATACTGGGCTCGGTATACAAGAACACCGACATTGCCGAACTTGTAAGGTCATATTACGAATTTCTTATCACAAAGAAGTATAAAAATATGGGCTTTTCAATAAAGAAGCTCCGTGAGAGTATGCTTGAAGGTAAAGGTTACGCCGATAAAGAATATGATTCTGTAAGGAATAAGCTGTATCAGATGACGGATTTCATCTTATACACAGGATATATCAACGAAGACAGCGATAGAGCCGACGATCTTGTGAACACTTTGAGAAGTTCGCTCAAAGAGGATGATAAGACAACCGTATATTGCAAGGAAGCGGATTATCTGTGGAAAAAATACCGTGAATCCATAAGAGAGGTAGCCGCTTCGCTTGACGTAAAAAATATCAATGAGCTGAAGAACAATGCTTTCACAATTCCCGACAACGAGCTGAGAAAATGCTTTATCAGCTATGCCGACAGTGTATCGGAATTTACCAAGCTGATTTATCTGCTGACAAGATTTTTAAGCGGTAAGGAGATCAACGATCTTGTCACAACGCTGATAAACAAGTTCGATAACATCAGGAGCTTCCTTGAAGTAATGGACGAACTCGGACTTGAAAGAACTTTCACTGATGAGTACAGCTTCTTTGAAGGCAGTACAAAGTATCTTGCCGAGCTTGTCGAGCTTAACAGCTTTGTGAAATCATGCTCGTTTGATATAAACGCAAAAAGAACAATGTATCGCGATGCGCTTGATATTCTCGGCATTGAATCGGGTAAGACCGAAGAAGATATTGAGAAGATGATTGATAATATTGTTCAGTTTGATGCCAACGGCAAAAAATTGCCCAATAAAAACCACGGTCTGAGAAATTTCATTGCAAGTAACGTTATAGATTCAAACCGATTCGAGTACCTTGTACGGTACGGAAATCCCAAGAAGATTCGTGAAACGGCAAAATGCAAGCCCGCTGTAAGGTTTGTGCTGAATGAGATCCCGGACGCACAGATTGAAAGATATTATAAGGCTTGCTATCCCGATGAAAAATCATTATGCTTTGCAAATATGCAACGTGATAAACTGGCAGGTGTGATAGCTAATATTAAGTTTGACGATTTTTCGGATGCCGGCAGTTATCAGAAGGCAAACGCCACATCAACAAAAATAACGTCTGAAGCTGAAATCAAGCGGAAGAATCAGGCTATAATCCGTCTTTATCTTACCGTTATGTACATTATGCTGAAGAACCTTGTAAATGTGAACGCCAGATACGTTATCGCTTTCCATTGCGTTGAAAGGGATACGAAACTGTATGCAGAAAGCGGTCTGGAAGTCGGTAATATAGAAAAAAACAAGACAAATCTTACAATGGCTGTAATGGGAGTCAAGCTTGAAAACGGAATCATAAAAACGGAATTTGATAAGAGCCTAGCAGAAAATGCCGCAAACAGATATTTCAGGAATGCACGCTGGTACAAGCTGATACTGGATAATTTAAAGAAGTCGGAAAGAGCGGTTGTCAATGAGTTCAGAAATACCGTCTGCCATCTGAATGCGATAAGGAATATCAATATCAATATCAAGGAAATAAAAGAGGTCGAGAACTACTTTGCTCTGTACCACTACCTCATTCAGAAACATCTCGAAAAACGTTTTGCCGATAATGGAGGAAGCACCGGCGATTTTATAAGCAAGCTCGAAGAACACAAGACTTACTGCAAGGACTTTGTAAAAGCATATTGCACGCCTTTCGGATATAACCTTGTGAGATATAAAAACCTTACGATAGACGGGCTGTTTGATAAGAATTACCCCGGAAAAGACGATTCTGACAAACAGAAATAATATTAATATGTAAATCGGTGCGCAAGGGTGATTTTATGAATAAATCTATTGACATTTGTACAAAAGTGATATATAATATAGATAATTCAAAATCACCTTTGTGTATTTTGAAGAACTACACCCGTGCAAAATTGCAGGGGTCTAAAACTCTTACCCATGAGAATATCCATTGAATTTAGAACTACACCCGTGCAAAATGGCAGGGGTCTAAAACTTGCATAAATTAATCTATCAGTTTCGCAAGGAACTACACCCGTGCAAAATTGCAGGGGTCTAAAACCATTCAAATATCATCCGGATCTCTGTTAATGAACTACACCCGTGCAAAATTGCAGGGGTCTAAAACAGTGTTTTTATTTCTTGCAACGGCACTACGGAACTACACCCGTGCAAAAATGCAGGGGTCTAAAACGTAAGTTGCTTTATTTCTCGTTCCTTATCTGAACTACACCCGTGCAAAATTGCAGGGGTCTAAAACATTCAGTATACATCTCAGGATAATGTAAATGAACTACACCCGTGCAAAATTGCAGGGGTCTAAAACTTTTAAAGTCACCTAAAATACTCAGCATTGAGAACTACACCCGTGCAAAAATGCAGGGGTCTAAAACCACTGCGGAGCTACAAGGTCTTTAATGGAGGAACTACACCCGTGCAAAATTGCAGGGGTCTAAAACTAGGAAGTTCTTCTTCCTCTTCTTCTTGAGCTACATCCGTGCAAAATTGCAGGAGTCTAAAACCTGAATTATCATCATTCCATAACTGTTCTGGAACTACACCCGTGCAAAAATGCAGGGGTCTAAAACCGACATTATAAAATATGTCTAATTCCTTTTGAACTACACCCGTGCAAAATTGCAGGGGTCTAAAACTATTCAGCAATATGCTAAGCTCATATTTGGAACTATACCCGTGCAAAAATGCAGGGGTCTAAAACTTTGAAAGACAGAAAGTTTTTACTAAGGAAGAACTACACCCGTGCGAAAATGCAGGGGTCTAAAACCTTTAGGAATCCAAGTGTTAACATTTTTTAGAACTACACCCGTGCAAAATTGCAAGGGTCTAAAACCGCTAAATACAAACACTAATGCGCTACCACGAACTACACCCGTGCAAAATTGCAGGGGTCTAAAACTCTCGACTTTTCTCCACAATTGCTCATCGGGAACTACACCCGTGCAAAAATGCAGGGGTCTAAAACTTTCCCATGCTATGCATACTATTCCGATTAGAACTACACCCGTGCAAAATTGCAGGGGTGTAGTTTTTTTTGCATAAAACAGCCCGACCTTAGTTTCAAAGGTCGGGCTTGTTCTTTTGTCATAAATAGATTTTTGGGTACAGTATTTCAATTTACCGAGGGGGTTCGATGTGGTAAAATGTGATTGTAAGGAAAAACAACGAGGAAAAATGTTGTTTTGGGTACAGTTTTTCGCTCGAAAAAAATGAAAAATGTGAGATAATATAATCAGAGGGTAAAACCTCACGGTTATATTATTGAAAAAAGAGCGAATTCAACAAAGAGGTATCGGCAACATATCCGGTCCGCTGTTACAGTTCAAGGAGGTACATATTATGTTCGGAGATTTCTACAGTCTTGTCCGCCTTTTCTTTTATCACGGTAATTCGGTTCCCGATGAACGTGACGCATCTTGCTACAACTTCACAGACATCAGTTATTGGTATTGATAAGACGATAAACGCTTAAACCGAAAGGGGATGTTAAAATGTCAGCTTTAAACCGTATCCGTATCCATATTCCTGAATTTCCGTGCTGAGCGTAATGGCAGGAAATTTTATCCGAAAGGGGATGTTTATATGACAAATCAGGTATTGACTTCAGTAATTGTGCAGCTCTTACGGGAGCTATCGGTGTAATCACGGCACTCGGCAAGGGCGATTGACAACAGACGTGACATATAACGAAAGGGGATGTTAAAATGTCAGCTTTAAACCGTATCCGTATCCATATTCCTGAATTTCCGTGCTGAGCGTAATGGCAGGAAATTTTATCCGAAAGGGGATGTTTATATGACAAATCAGGTATTGACTTCAGTAATTGTGCAGCTCTTACGGGAGCTATCGGTGTAATCACGGCACTCGGCAAGGGCGATTGACAACAGACGTGACATATAACGAAAGGGGATGTTAAAATGTCAGCTTTAAACCGTATCCGTATCCATATTCCTGAATTTCCGTGCTGAGCGTAATGGCAGGAAATTTTATCCGAAAGGGGATGTTCATATGACAAAGCAGGTATTGACTTCAGTAATTGTTGCAGCTCTTACGGGAGCTATCGGTGTAATCACAGCACTCGGCAAGGGTGATTGACAACAGACGTGACATATAATGAAAGGGGAGGTTCATATGACAAAGCAGGTATTGACTTCAGTAATTGCCGCAGCTCTTACGGGAGCTATCGGAGTAATCACGGCGCTCGGTAAGGGCGATTGATAACAGACGTGACATATAACGAAAGGAAGGTTCATATGACAAAGCAGGTATTGACTTCAGTAATTGTTGCAGCTCTTACGGGAGCTATCGGTGTAATCACGGCGCTCGGCAAGGGTGATTGATAACCTTGATATAAATTCAGCACATTTGCCGTCAATATTAATTTTTTGGTGACAAATGTGCTGAAATAGTGTATAATAGTATTTATAACAAGCAAACAGATAATAGTTACAGAGGTGATTGTTTTGGAAATAATCGGAGAAAGAAATACCGCTGTTGTATACGGCGAAATTATTGACGAATGCGCTGTCAGCCAGATTGAAGAAATCTGCAACCATCCTGCATTCGAAAATTCCCGCATCAGGATTATGCCCGACTGCCACGCCGGTAAGGGTTGTGTTATAGGCTTTACCTGTGTAACTTCAAATAGGATGATTGTGCCGAATATCGTCGGTGTAGATATAGGGTGCGGAATACTCACGACCGTTTTCACAGCGGACAGAGAGATTGATTACAGGGCACTCGATACTTTTATCCGCAGTAATATCCCTTCCGGTATGGAGATACACAACAGCGTGAGTGATACGGTAGCAGAGAATACGGCTCTTATCGCAAAGGTGAACGGTATCTGTGACGCTATCGGAGAATCAGCCGATGTTGATTATCATCTGCGCAGTATCGGAACGCTCGGCGGAGGAAACCACTTCATTGAAATTGACCGTTTAAACAACGGGAACTATGCTTTGACGGTTCATACGGGGAGCAGAAATCTCGGAAAGAGAATCTGCGGTTATTTCCAGAGCAATGCTTCTGTAATTGACACGGAGTTAAGACGCAGTATTCTGTTAAGGCACAGGAGCGCAACGACAAGCGAAGAACACGAAGAAATCGACCGCCGTGCCGCACAGATTGCACCCGTGAGCAAGGAACTGGCATTTATCACGGGCGAAAGGTACGATTCTTACATCAGCTGTATGCTTGATGCAAAGGCGTTAGCCGCATTCAACAGAACGGTAATATCAGACAGAATAATGTCTTTTCTTGCGGAGGAATACGGCGTTGAGATAAAGGACAGATTTGACACCGTTCATAACTATATTGATTGGTACGATGATACGCATACCTCTGTTGTAATCAGAAAGGGCGCAATTTCCGCAAGGAAGGGCGAACGTATTGTAATCCCGCTCAATATGCGTGACGGTATCATCATTGCACACGGCAGGGGCAACGAAGAATGGAACTGTTCCGCTCCGCACGGCTCAGGGCGTGCATACAGCCGCAGTGACGCAAGAAGAACATTCACGCTTGAGGAGTATGCCGAAGAAATGGACGGAGTCAACACATGGTCTGTCAGCGAAAGCACCATTGATGAATGCCCTATGGCATACAAGCCGTCTGAAATGATTATCGGAAGTATCGGGGATACGGTCGAAATCGAAAGTATCGCTCACACTGTATACAATTTCAAGGCATAAGCAAAGAATTAATAAAGGAGATGGGAAAATGACAAAAACGGAAAAATTCGATGATGTTCAGAGCGGATATGAATATAAGTATTTTCTTGAAAGCATAGATAAATACAGGGCCGCTGTTCAGAATATTTATACTTACGGCTGCTTTAATCAAAAGCAGCTGTCTGAGCAGTGCAATTGCTCCGATCAGACAATCAAGAAAGCGTTCAATTTTTACAATCTTTGCTTAGCAAACTATATCAAGAAAAAGAAAGGCACTCTTTCAAAAAAAGCAAAAGGCCGTCCTACCGAAGCAAAATACTTGGAATATGACAGATTTACATTAAATGAGAATTATCTGTATAACATCTACCTCTGGGCAAGGATAACAAAGAAACAGATGTGGGCGTTCTCCTACTTCAGAAGGCATACATCTCTGCTGATTAATGCGTCCCGAACAGAAATCAAAAATCAGCTGAGCGACTTTTTCTTATATTTCAGCGAGTATATGGATAGAAGCAAAAAGGCGGGAAATTCTCAGGACCTTGGGTATATTATTGATATGACGGCACCGACCGAGAAAAATATGCTGATAAGTTCAATGTGCGATGCTCTGGCGGTATTCGGAAGAAAAGCGCCGTACAGCGTTCCTGCATACAGCATAAGCCATAAGCTGAAAAAGCTGTGCGGAAATGACAGCAAAAGTCTCTGGTCGTTTATGTACGACAATTACGACAGAATACTCTATGACGAGGCGGTCTACACTATCTATCAGGCTATAAGGGACAGAAAGCTCATTGGCTATCAGACGGTCGGAACCGAAAAGCAGAAACCTGTATATTATGTTGTTCCTCTGAAAATAATGTATGAATATAATCTGGGCAGATGCTACCTGCTGTACAGCCCGCTGAATTCAGACAGCATTATAAAGAGCATTCGTCTTGATAAGCTGTATAAGGTTGCGGCATACGAGCCTGACAGTATTATCAATTACGAAAAGCTCTACGACGTACTTGCTGTTGCCGAAAATGAGATCTGGCTTTCCGGTGATTATACCAAAAAAGATTGTCTTAGCAGGATTGTATTGAAGAATGTAAAACCGCAGGCATTTTCGCTCATTGAAAAGTACGGCGTTTGCTATACGGAAGACAGAGAAGCAAAAACAGTAACATTCAATATAAGAAAAGCCGATGATATAAAGCCGTTTATTCGTACATTGGGCGGTGATGCTGTAATATCAGAGGAGGATAACCCCGGACTTTTCAGAGAGTTCGCTTATGATGCCCGTATAGGAAGGCAGATGTATTATGACGACAGCTTTGCCGACTGTCCGGCTGAGAAAGACAGTCAGCCTGCAAAAGACAGCAAGACCGCAAGCGGCAATGACAATATAAAGAAGTACGCTTCTTACCCAACGTTGCGCTTGTTTAATAAATACGGCAGCTTTATGAATATTCTTGCCGAGGAGCTGGCAGAACATATTTTCTCGGAAATCATCAGAATGCCTGTCGAAAAGAGATCCGGACAGATTGAATATTCGTCAAACCGTCTTGAACGTGTATTGAACTCTTACTTTAAAATATACGGCTTTGATGAGTTAAGAACCGAAGCATCCAATATCACAGAATGGTTCACAAAAGCAACCGAAGAACTCAGCGACAGCGATTACAGCTCGTGGTTCAGCGTGAACGGCGGCAAGTTTGAAGCTGTGGCGGATTTAAACGAATATGAGCATAAACAGCTTCTGACAAACATTGAGTACGAATACCTGCGTCTTATGCTTGGCGATCCGGACGCAAGGGCAATAATAGGAAACGAATACTGCGAGAAGCTTTCGGAATATGTCGGCAGTGCCGACACGACCCTTGATGAGTTTTTCACGGTGCGGTATGCAAACCGCAATGAAAAAACGATAGAAAACAAGCATAGTGTTCTGCGTACGATAATGCGTGCGATGAACAACGAGAAAAAAGCGGATATTGAGTATAAGGGCAAGCACTATATCTGCTCGGCATATCGTTTTACATATTCCCTCAGAGAGCGAAAGCATCGTCTTATGGTGTTTGACGGCAACTATATAATGCAGCTTAATCTTTGCGACATCAAAGACGCACAAATGACCAAAGAGCCGTCCCTTTCCGATGAAGAAATGAACAAACTGCTTACAGAAAGAAAAAAGTATATAGAAATTGCAATCCATCAGAACGCCGATGCACAGCAGAGAAACGTATTCGAGAGAGCTTTACGCTTGTTTGGCGGCTTTGAAAGATATTCGTGGAACGATGCCAAAAACGGCGAGTATGTAATAGCCGTTGCTTACTATGAGCCGGATATCAGCGTTTCGTCTTCTGCCGACAGGAGAATATACAGGCGTGATACCGTTGCGGCGGATATTATGTCGCTGGGCAGATATGCAAGAGTTATGAAACAGCCGGGATTTGTGCTTGACGGCGTGAGGTATGACAGCAGCTTATATGACTATATTTCAAAAAATTATTCCGGCACGGCAGCAAGGTATGAAAAATAGTAAAGGCAATATTTAAAGGTGATTTTATGAATAAATCTATTGACATTTGTACAAAAGTGATATATAATATAGATAATTCAAAATCACCTTTGTGTATTTTGAGGAACTACACCCGTGCAAAATTGCAGGGGTCTAAAACGGGATCGAAATTGTATAATTCCTCAGTATTGAACTACACCCGTGCAAAATTGCAGGGGTCTAAAACTTTGCGGATTTCCAATGTACTTATCATCGTGGACTACACCCGTGCAAAATTGCAGGGGTCTAAAACCTATTTTTTCGTTGACGTTATCTGCTTGGGAACTACACCCGTGCAAAATTGCAGGGGTGTAGTTTTTATGTAAAAAAGCCGTACCCTGTGCACTTTTGCATCGGGTACGGCTTGTTACTCTAATATTAAATTGTATCAAAATGAAAAAACTCCCGGAGAAAATTCCCCGGGAGTTTATATATATCAGAACATTGTGTTATTTACTTCTGCGACAAGGTTAAGGCCGCCTCTTGAGTCACTGCAGGTTGCCGCCGCTTCACAGCTGTAACGGTGATCGCCCTTAAGAGCAATCTTATAGTGACCGGTATGTTCTATAATCTCGATACCGACATCTCTGAGCGCCTTTGTTATCTTAGCTGTTGAGAAGTTCTTGTAACCGTCAAGAGTATTTCTGATGATTGTTCTGTATTTTTCCGGCGTGCCGTCGGCGTGATTTGCCTCTAAGACCGAGAGGATAATATCAGCTCTGCGGCTGTTAGGAACGGTGGACTTTGCAAGGTACTCCTTAAGAATGTCGATGATGATTTCATACTGCTCGTTATTGTATAAATCTGTTTCGTTTCCACGCATAAGGAGCGGAACTCCTTGTACAAAAAAACGTTCGTTTTCCTGCCTGAGCCTTGCGTTCTCGGCAATAAGCATATTATTTTCATAGCTGAGCTTGTCCCTTAACTCTGCCGCTTCTGCCATCTTTGATTCAAGCTCTGAGTACATTTCGCCCAGTATCTCATTATCGGAAGAAACACTGCTGTACTTACGAAGGAGGTTTCTGTTATTTATATCGGTTCTTTCGTTCTGAATACCGTCCCACGTTTCCAGCTTTCTGTATTCTCTGCTGTTAAGATAGTTTTCAACGCAGCACTGAATATCTCTGTGGAAGGGATAATTGTCAAATGCTGTCGGAGCCATGTTTCTGTGAGGGTAGAATACATAGATAGGTTCAGGGTACTTGTCGGCAATGCAATCATTATGATCGCTTACAACCAACGCAAGCCCGGACAGCTTTGCGGCGAGCCTGTCGGCGTTAAGCTCTGAGCGTGAAGAAAGATATACCATAGGTAAAGAGAATCTGTCAGACGAGGATATTGCACTGAGAACAGTTTCTCTGTCGTCAATGCAAATAGCCTTGTTGCTGCTGATAGGGATACCCATACTCTTGTCGGCATAGCCGTTGTCGATGATCTGCGTTACGATGAGCGGAGCAAAGGCATAAGCCGAAGGGTTGTGTGTATCCTCGCTGACGGTTCTGTTCACATATACGGAAATGACGCTTTCGGCATAGTTGAACACAACATCTGTGTTCCACATACCGCCATTGTTATCAATATGTATTCTTGCGGCAATTACATTTTCTTCTTCGAGATCTGTCACTTCAAGAAAGTTATTGTCATCGCCGGCAATAAACGAAAACGAATCCGTTTCAATATCTTCGATAGGATTTGACCCTTTTTTGTTCCACTCGATAATTCTGTCAACGAAACACTTCTTATCGAATGCGGGAATAACTCTGAATCTGGTTGAATAGATAAGCATATTTGTTTTTGTATGATACAGTCCGAATGCACCATACGCTCCTTCCTCATTTTTTAACGTTGCCTTTTCTGAAATAGGTCTGACTCTTAGCAAAACAATACCTGTTGTGAATGATAATTGCCGATACCGGCGGATATGCTTATTTGTTAGCGAAAAGCAGGCTGTTAAAGCTTGAAAATAATATCAAGGATTTCTCCGATTTCCTTAAAGAAGCATTCTATCATTGTTTTCACCTCCGTATGCCTTATTTGTTAGCGAAAAGCAGGCTGTTAAAGTTCGAAAATAATATCAAGGATCTCTCCGATTTCCTTAAAGAAGCATTCTATCATTGTTTTCACCTCCGTATGAATTCAAAGAATTCCGTATGCAAAAATTCTGTTTTGCATATTATGATGTTTGTTCGGGATTGCCGTTTGATTGATAATCAAAGGCTTTTCCTTACCGTAATTACATTTTATCATATTCAATTCGAAATTGCTAATTAAAAACTGTACCCAAAAATACAGTTTATGATTTTCGAAAATTTACAACGAAATAAACAGTTGCTATTTATACGCAGATAAACAAAACAGTACCGTGACTGAATGTGTCATTCGGTCACGGCACTGCTTTATTTAAATACAATGTTTTTTCTTGTCAAGCAGATAAGTGGAAAACTGAACAGCCTTTTTCTCTGTGGCATATTCAAGTAATTCATCAATATTGTTCTTTTTGATAACTCCGAATTGCTCCAAGTCAAGCACCAGCTTCATATCATCTGTATCAATACATAGCTTTACTGCATTTTTGCGAAGCGTAATAACTATTTCAGATTCAAAGATTTTCTGATAGCTCTGCTGTAATGAGTTATCTTTTCTGCTTTTGTCATACCGTAATTATATCACAAAATCAGTACATTAAACCGTACAGAAATCACAGCTTCAGGCTGTCCAACACATTCTTACCTTTTTTGAAATGACTTTCCTTGTACTCAAGCAAATATGCGGTAAACTGAACAGCCTTTTTCTGTGTAGCATATTCAAGTAATTCATCAATATTGTTCTTTTTTATAATACCAAGCGGTTCGCAAGAAAGCAACAGTTCCATATCATCTGTATCAATACAGAGCTTTACCGCATTTTTTGCAGAGCGTACAATATAAGATCTGTACATTTCTTTCTTCTCGTCCGTTAAATCAACGGGATAACGCAGTCTGTTCATTGCGACTTTGATTTTGTGATATACTCCCTTGATTTTCGGAAAAAATTCATCAACTGCATTGAAATTGAACGTTGCGTTTCTTCCCCAGGATGATTCCAGTATGTTGCAGTATTCGCTCCGAATGCCGTCGGCGCCCATCCATACTTTATACTTTATCTCATCAGTTTGTGCGGAGCGCACAGTCACCTCATAATCAAGCCGGTTTTGGTTAGTAAAATAGTTGACGACCGTTCCTAACGATGCGTTGGGAGTGCCGTGATATCCATCTGAATGATTTTTACACGGCTTTGCATCGGGATCAATAGAATCATAAACTGTAATTTCTTTGCATCCACGAAAACTGCTTTTTCCGACTTTCTTTACAGTCTTAGGGACGGTAAAAGAAGAAAAATTACAGCCTTCAAATGCACTGTCGCCGATACTTATGACTGAATCGGGAATGACTATGCTTGTAAGGCCTCTGCATTCCAGAAATGCACGGTCACAGATACTTGTGACCGAATCGGGAATTGTTACACTTGTAAGATTGGTACATCCCAAAAATGTACTGTAGCTGATACTTATGACTGAATCGGGAATGACTATGCTTGTAAGGCTTCTGCATTCCAGAAATGCACGTTTGCCGATACTTGTGACCGAATTTGGAATTGTTACACTTGTAAGATTACTGCAACTTTCAAATGCGCTGTCGCTTATACTTGTAACAGAATCGGGTATAGTTACGCTTGTAAGATTGTTGCATTTTGCAAATACACTGTTGCAGATACTTGTGACCGAATCGGGAATTGATATTACGCTGTCCTTTCCTTTGTATGCAATCAGGATTCCGTTTTTCAGCACAACAAAATCGTCAGGATATTCCGAAAGCCACTTTGTTCCTTTAAACGCATATTCACCTATATCGGTAACAGATTCGGGAATGGTCACGTCTTTAAGATTTTCGCATTTGTAAAATGCTAAGTTACCTATGCTCGTAACCGAATTGGGGATTGTTATACTTGTAAGGTTAGTACACTCATAAAATGCACAGTTACCGATATCGGTCACTGAACCCGGAATGGTTATACTTGTAAGATTACTGCAACTTACAAATGTATGATTACTGATATTTGTCACGGAATCAGGAATAGCTATGCTTTCAAGACTGTTGCAGTCGGAAAAAGCGGCTTCGCCGATACTTGTAACCGAATCGGGAATTGCTATATTTTTAAGGCTGCCGCATTTGCAGAATGCACCGTCGCCTATGCTTGTAACGGAATCCGGAATGCTAACGGCTGTAAGGCTGTTGCATTCAAAAAAAGCATTGTCACTGATACTTGTAATCGAAACGGGAATAGTTACGCTTGCAAGATTGATGCATTCTTGAAACGCACCTTTGCCGATACTTGTGACCGAATCCGGTATAGTCAGGCTATTAAGACTACGACAACCTCCAAAAGCATAATTGCCGATACTCGTCACCGAATCCGGAATAGTTACGTTTTTAAGGCAGGTACAGTTTTGAAATGCGCCGTCGCTGATACTTGTGACCGAACGGGGAATAGTTATGCTTATAAGTTTGTCACACCATTCAAATGTACATACGCAGATTTTTGTAACAGAATTCGGAATAGTTATATTTTCAAGGTTGCTACAGCCGGCAAAAGCCGACCCGCCGATACTTGTGACCGAATCGGGAATGGTCACGTTTGTAATATTGTCGCAGCCCGAAAATGCCCGCTCACCGATTCTTTGTACGCTGTCAGGTATAACTATCTCGGTCACACCTTTCTCTTCGGTGTATTTCTTCAGTACGCCGTTGCTGATTTGAAATCCCATATTTCCCCCATATCACTATAATATTCATTTCAGATTCAAAGATTTTCTGATAGCCCTGCTGTAATGAGCATCTTTTCTGCTTTTGTCATACCGTAATTATATCACAAAATCAGTACACAAAAACGGACAGAAATCACAGCTTCAGGCTGTCTAACACATTCTTACCTTTGCTGAAATGACTTTCCTTGTACTCAAGCAAATATGCGGTAAACTGAACAGCCTTTTCTCTGTGGCATATTCAAGTAATTCATCAATATTATTGCTAATTATAGCACTTTCCGTCGATTTTTGCAAATTTGATACAGTATTTTTCTGATTATTCAAGAAAATTGTTGAAATTTACTAAACGATGTGCTATTATAACAATAGTATTAAATTTTTAATTCTGTTATTTTAAGTATGAGGTGAAATTTATGGCTATTATCCCAAAAGGCAAAGAACCTGCGAGTATCAAGAAAAGGCTGGATATTCTCTTTCCGAAGTTGAATCAGGCTTATCCGTATAAGAAAATATCGGGATTGTACAAAGATCATAAAAAATGGGCCGAAACTGTTACAGAATTGTACCGGGCTTAAGGATACCCTGACGGCACTTCTTTTCTTGAAGTATACGGCTAAGAGAATAGTTGATTCATACAGTAAAAACGTAATTCGAGAAGCAAAATACGGTTATCAAAGTTTATCAAAATTTATTCAAATTGAAATTAACAAAGATGTTTGGATATTAAATAATACTTCCGTAAAAAGTATTGAATGGCATTTTTATTGGAGTAAAGTTTCACAAACTGGTTGTCAATCTGGCCCGTTGTTAAAAGAATTAACTAACCGTGGAATAAAAGTATTTTTTCATTAAGAAGGAGTAAAATATATATTGGCATAAAAAGAAACTTGGTTATGATATTTCAATTCCCCCTATAAATAAACAATTTAAAAATTTCACTAAAAAAGAAGCGGAAAGTTATTTTGAGTGGTACAAAAATCAGCTGAACCCGCGTATAGAATATTTACGGAAGTATTCGGGTGTTGACTTGGATTACTCGGTTAATTCTTTGGTTGACATCTGGGGTTGGTTCTTAAAAATTGCCGAAACCGAAAAAGCGTCGAAAGCGAAAACATAAGAGGTAAGAAATCGTTTAAAAAGTCAGCCCAAAGAAATAATCGAAGATGTTTTAAACGAACAGTCAAGACAGTTTTCGCTCGAAACGGAGTACATTATACGGGATATTGCCATGTACTTCGGTGAGGTGTATGTAAAAAACAATTCTTCGATAGCATGGGGTTACCATACTGATGTTAAAGCAGATTCGTTTGCTAATATGCCACTGCTTGTCGGCTTTGAAGACAGAGATTTTACACCTGCCTTTAAAACGCATTTTGAACCTTAGTTTATGATTCACGCTGTAGCGTGCAATATTTTTGACGGTGATCAGACAAAAGAGGATTTGTTACTTCTTTATAACAAATGGCAGAGAATGGTTCATAATTGAAAATGTGAGATATTTCGTTATAATCTATTTAAAATCCGCTGACTTACCGTGACTCGCTGTCATTTACCTGGAAGAACGGCAGACAGCTTGCCTCTTTACAAAACGGTAGCAGTGTGATAAACTATACATACAATTACAATTATAGAAATGAATCTTGGAATTTAACTTATTCTACCGGACAAGGCAGGATATTTACAAAGTCTGGTAAGATTTTAACGTTTTGGTATAGGTGAAGCTAATGAAAAGCAAACAACACGAATACATTTTGAAGGCGTTTTTAAACTCAAGCATTCCTGCGGTAATTCGTAGAAGTTCTCCGGAACTTATGGTTATTGATTCTGTTATAGGGGGATATTGCTCTCAATTGATAAAGCGAGCAAAACTAATCAGTCTCCAATCGAGCGAGATTATTTCTAAAACCGAAAAAGCCGCATTCTCAGAATTGATAAATCAATCAACTGGAATGGGAAAAGATGAATTAGTAGTATACTATCGACTTGCAATACTTGTGGAATCTATATTGATTCAGTATAGGGAACAGCATATACCGAAAAGCAACGCTTAAAAAAGAACAAAAAGCCAGACGTTCACGTAATATGCAAAAGAGAGGAGGAAATAACAGAAAAATGAATAAATCGGAAATAATTAGTATATGCAAAAAAAGTGACACTTTAACGAAAAATCAATATCTTGCGTTATACCAAATAATATTACACGGAGATTCATTTGAAAAATCCGAAATAGCCGATTTGCTAATAGACCATGTAAATAAAAAATCTATGTATTTGTTATCGGTTTTGTGGAAAGATAAAGATTCTTTGGTAAGAATGTGTGCATATGATACTGTGTCAGTTTATCCTGCAAAATTTACATATAATTATTTAATTAGTAGAATTAGTAAAGAAAATGATGAATTGGCAAGAAGCTATATCATTACATCGTTAACAGACATTAGTTTACGAGAAAAAGTGCAAGGAACTATCCGAATTTTCAAAAAATTGTATATCAAAGAAAAATCGGCGTATTGCATTTTAGCATATTTAAGAGCTTTTTATCTACTTGGGAATAATCAAATTATTTCCAAAACACGAAAATATTTGACTCATTCTGATTATCACATAAGATGCACAGCATCAATGGTCTTGGATGATTTACTGGATAATACTCAAAATATTGATGAAACCCTTTCTTTTATCAAAGAAAGAATAAAGAAAGAAAAATCAGTTGCTGTAGAATCAAAATTGAGAGCACTTATAAATAAATATGGGAAATAATTAAGATTAAGTCTAGAGACCATAGATTATCTCTATGACGAGAACGGTTCACCTGTAGGACTTACTTACAATGGGAAAACATATTATTAGCGTTAGCTGTAGGAAACGGAAAACGTCCAGTTGCTCCGGAACATCATTATAATAAAATAACAGGCTCATCATTGGGATATTGGTGGCATTATCATGATGGCAATAGAAAAGGAGGGCATATATCTTATGTATGAATTGAACTATGGCATGCTGTGTGCAAATTTTAGTGAAGTTTTAGATTATTGCTTTAAGAATTCTGATTCTTTTTCAATGATAACCACTTTGAAAAAGCCATATAAAACAAATCTGCCGATTTGTGTACATGATAATATTATAGAATGTTGGAAAAACTGTCTAATTAACTTAAAACCTGATATAAAAAAATGGCCAGGTACTGAAACTAGGAGCAATCATAAAGTAATGCTTATTTATAATGCTAAAAAATTTAGGAGAACTTATCGTGATATTCCTAACTTTTTTCTTGCTATTGAGCAAAATTTGCCTGAAGATATTTGCTTTTATAGAGATGGTGAGGTTTGGTTATATACGGTAACTCATGAGAGGAGCGCAACTATGGTTTCTTCGACTAGTTTGGATTTTGATTTTTTAAAATCTTATTTTATTTAAATATACATATTACACAAACAATGATTTTCCTTGACAAATTGAAATATATGCGTATACAGTTCCGGTACGCAGATACTCAGCAAGAATAATTGATATATCTAAACTTAAGGCAACTTTTATATTTAAATTTTACTCAAGAGCAAGGTATAACGCATTAAACCGTACATATAAAAACAGAGGATTTGTTTATTTCAGAAATAATTCAATTCGAATTTCATTTTAATGGATGTCATATGTGAAAAAATTCCGCATGATATTTTTGAGTGCCGTTATTATAATTTTTTAAAGTAGAGGTAACTAATGTTATTTTTTCGATATAAAGTAAGACGAATGGTATGCACAATAATAATTTCAGTTTTGTGTTCAATTATCCTAACTTCCTGCAATCTTGTAACAATAGTAACAGGCAACTACAGCGGACTTGCCAATCGGAATTTCAATGCGTTGATAACCGCTATGGAAAATAAGGATAAATCGGCAGTCAAAGCACTGTTTATGGACAGCACAATAAACAGCTCGGAGAATTTTGAAAATTCCTTGGATGAATTACTTGAATATTATAATGGAAAAATGACTTCTTATGATGACGTGTCAAGCGGCGGAGAGTTTGTTGAAAGAAATTTATTTATTGGCAAGCGGGTATTTATGTCCTCGTATTTTGTAGTTGAAACCGACGGCGATAAATATCATTTTGATATTACAGAATGTGTTTTTGACAGCTTAAATCCGGGTAATGTCGGAATAAAATCTTTGTACATAATAAACGACAAAGATTTTCCCGATAAAGACGGGTACTATCAGGGTGATTACAAAAATACCGAAGGGATAAATATCGGAAAATATGCCGAATATTCCGAAGACACGGTAATGTCAAGAGAGAAATTCAATAATCTGCTTACTGCGGTTGAAAACAAGGACAAGGATACGCTCGGGTCTTATTTTTCAAAAAATGCCGTTGAGAAAACACCCGATTTCGACAACGAAGTTGAAAAATTGCTGAACCTGTATAAAGGAACTCATAAGCCGTTTAACAGATATACGGGTGGCGGCAGTGTTTATGAGATGAATGACTGGGGTACTGAATACAAATATCTTGATTCGAATTTTTATCTCGAAACCGAAGAGGGCAAAAACTTTTATTTTAAAATCAGCGAATATCTTATCAATGAAGAAGATGAAAATAATGTCGGCATTACATGCCTTAAGGTTTATAACCAAACCTCAGATGTAAATGCCGAAATCGATATGGAGGCTGTGCCGATAGTTGTTATCGGGGCTGAATGACCAAATCGGCTTTGGCGGTCGTTAAACGATTGTGTATCTGAGGATTTAATAATGCAAAAAATTTTAGAACCCATTTTAGTTACGATAATTTTTGTCGGCTCATACATTCTAAATTATTCTTGCTTTGACACCTGTCTTTCCGATGATGTCGAGTTTAATTACGGAAAACACAAAAAGCGCAAAATATATAAAGAAACCCATGGCTTTTGGAGAAAGTTTTTCTTCATAGATATAAGAAAAATGGTAAGCCGATGGCATTACGTCCTGTTTATTGTAAATTTTGTCGCTTTTGTTCTTATGCTTATTTTGGTAAATATTTATGTATTGAGCGAAGAAAATGTATCCAGATGGTTGTTTCTTATTTGTGGCGGAGTTTACTTTCTGTCGTCTGTCCCGGCAGTATTTGCAAGATGGGGGCTTTACAGAGGGAACGTTGTCAGAAGTCGCAAAGAGTACAGGAAGAATAATCGGAAGTGATTACATTTCTTGATGAGTTGTGTGTAATCGTAGTTCTTTAACGTTATCAAAAACAAGGCATTGATTTCAAATTTACAATGCCGAATAAGCACATATTACGACTGACAACACGGAGCTTGCGTTCAATAACCCTTTCAGATACAGGGGATATTACTATGATGTTGAGAGCGGATTGTATTATCTCAACAGCAGGTATTATGACCCTCAGACGGGTAGGTTTATTAATGCGGAGCCGAATGTTGATTATGGCAAAGTTTGATGATGGAGTCGGTTTACATTGCTTTAATGTTTATGCTTATTGTGGGAATAATCCTGTCACATACAAAGATGATAGCTGAGAATTTGTTATTTCTATATCTATTAGCATTGGCTCATTAATTACATGGGTGGCTTATGGTATTGCTACAGCGGTTGGTGTTGGTGCAGGTGTTGCGATAGGCACAGCTGTAGGGAATAATATTAGGCGTTCAACAACATATGTTGATACACGTTCCGATAGTAAGGCAAAAGAGAAAGACAGAAGAATCAAAAAACCTGCGCCTATATATATTTATAGATATAACGGAACAAATCCAGGTAATTTAATTCCAATGGCAAAGGATAAAAACACAGGTCTTTCTTTCTCTACTATACCGCCTATAAATAATAAAACTGCTGCAGTAACAACAATTGAAGAAGTTAATTCTACCGGCAACTTAATAGCGGTTCAAGACGGTCCTTCTCATGTAAGTATTAAACCAAGAAACGGAACAATGTCCGATTGGATAAAAGCAGGAACAAATTCAATATGGAAAAAAACATTAAAGCGAATTGTAAAACGGTATCCGAGGTGACTTTTTTGTGATAGATATAGATTATATAATGACTTTACTTGATTGGAATGAAAGCGATGAAAATCAGTGTTATGGATTAGAACTCGCAAAAAAAGTAAATTGTTTCAATGTGTTTTTGCAACCATGCAATAAAAATATTAATAAAAATGTGTGGAATAATTGCGCCAAGATATTGTCAGATAAATCCGATGAAGAATTATCCCCTTATTTGCCGGAATTATTTAGATGGCTTAAAGATTTGAATTGGCCGGGAGCAATTTGCATTTATGATAGATTAATTATATCGGAAGATGAATTGTTCGAATATGAGCTAAAAGTATCTATCACCACAGCAAAAGCACAAAACGATAAATTGTGGTTACAGGCACTTAAAAATTTAAAAAAAGAGCGAAAAGCTAGAGATAAATAATAATTGTTAACAAAAATTAAAATGAAAAATTTAGATAAGAGGTGTGCGTTTTACATATTTTAACTATGATTGTACTAATTAAATTTGATTTTGAACAATACAAAATTTACATTCCTGATGGCTATATTCTGAATCTTGAAAATATTAGATCGGATTTTTTCGAATGGATATATTATCAACCTGAATGTATGATATATGATAAGTCAAATGCAATTTTAACATATGGGGTAGATGATTTTTTGAAATTTTTAAATGAAACAATATTTACCGGTTGTAAAGAAAAAGCATATATAGAAAGCCGTAATGGAAAAAAATACAACAAAGTAAATTATTGTATCGATTTAAGATAATTAAATATAACCGACAGCACAGGAGTAAAGGTAGTAACCTACTCCTACAATGCGTGGGGCAGATTGGTATCAATGATCGGCAATATGGAGCTTGCGGTTAAAGCCTGCTAATCTAAGTATCTACAGTTCACTTGGATTATATAAGTCCTGTCTATCAAATAAGGCAAAGAAAAACATTCATGACTGATTCATCACGACTTAAAAAATAAGGAGAAAAATAAATGATAATCAAAATAATTGTTCTAATGTCGCTATGTGCTGTTATTGCATTCCGGAAGCACTTTAAAAAACGTGCTTTATTTGTAATTGTTTTGATTGTGGCTATTTGCGCAAACATTTTTATTCCGGCTTTTGAATTTTTTGTTCGTTCAGAGCCACAGAATGACAGAATATTGGATTATATCAGTCAAATCAATTGGCATGACAGCGACTTGTTAAAATCAAAAGGTTTTGACTGTGACGGTGAAACAGGTACATACACAGAAGATGATAAATTCAGCATTCACGTTGCTGATGTGACTTCTTATGATAAAGCAGAAATTGTTTCGGAATATAAAAATATTCATTATGAGTATTTTTCGTACTTGTCGGATACTCTCCTGATTCCGCAGTTGCGTAAGAGTTATTCGGTGATAGTAAATGATAAGGTTGTTGAGATTAATTACAAAGACTGCCTTAGCAAGCCGGGCATAATGGATAAGCTGGAAGGGATATTCGGTGCAGCTGCGTAACCACATAACCGATAATACCGCACTTTTTAAAATCATAAAACAGAAATTAAATCACGACGATAGAAAACCGGCTATCGCCGTGATTTTCTTTTTCTGATAGCGAAAATACAAAGCTGTGCCGACGGGTACGGTTTTGTATCAAGATTCTTTGAACATAAAAACACCCCACCGCAAATAAATGCAATGGGGCTTTCTATCTGGAGCTAATACCCGGATTCGAACCGGGGACCTCATCCTTACCAAGGATGTGCTCTGCCGACTGAGCCATATTAGCAAACTCCTGACGGTTATTAATTATATCATACCATATCGACTTTGTCAAGGAAAATTTTCGAATTTTTAACTTCGATATACCGTAACGGTTTTATCAACGGTCAATATGTCGTAAAAATCAAACAAACCGCATTGTTGTGCGGTTTGTAGCTGGTACGGGTAACAGGACTTGAACCTGCACGCTTTCGCACCAGAACCTAAATCTGGCGTGTCTGCCAATTCCACCATACCCGTATATAAAAACGACGCTGAAAAACTCAGCGTCGTGTGGCGGAAAGAGAGGGATTCGAACCCTCGAACGGGTATTAGCCGTTACACGATTTCCAATCGTGCGCCTTAGACCAGCTCAGCCATCTTTCCACGACTTTAATATTTTATCATATCCCTGAAGAATTGTCAAGAACTTTTTTCAAATGTTTTCTTATTCCTTCACGCATTTGTACTAATTTCGAAAAATTGTGCCTGAGCCTCTTGACAAACACAATATGTTGTGGTACAATTGAGAAAACAACGAAATGTACTTACTGCTTTTATATACAGTAAATTGAAAGGAAGATTGTTATGGTAAAAGTAAATGTAAAAAACGGCACACTCGATCAGAAAGAGATCGACGCTTACGTTCAGTATGCTATAGAGGCTAACCCCGGAAAGCTGGTCACCGAGCTTGATATAGACATTGACGGAGATTTTGCTAATCTCACCTATCATTTCGGCGAGATACCGTTTGACCGCATACGCCGTATCACAGGTTACCTTGTAGGCACGCTCGACAGATTCAATAATGCGAAAAAGGCTGAGGTCGAAGACAGAGTAAAGCACAGCATAGCGCCTGATGTCGAAGACGATATTTATGTTACGGCATAATTTGTGATTGCCTGTAATCCGACAGAATAAAAAACGTTATTCCGTCCATACTTTTATTGGAAAATGAAAGTATGGGCGGTGTTTTTTTGTATTACAACAAGGTTGAAATAAGCGGTGTCAATACAGCAAAGCTGAAGGTCCTCAAGGAGTCGGAAAAAACCGAATTGCTAAGGCAAATGCGCAGCGGTGACCCGACAGCCAGAGAGAAGCTGATAAACGGGAATCTGCGTCTTGTTCTCAGTGTGATACAGCGTTTTTCGGGCAGGGGAGAAAACCCCGACGATCTTTTTCAGGTCGGATGTATCGGCCTGATGAAAGCTATCGACAATTTTTCTACGGATTTTAATGTCAGATTCAGCACTTATGCAGTGCCTATGATAATGGGCGAATTGCGGCGCTACCTGAGGGACTCAGGTTCGATCCGTGTCAGCCGTTCAATGCGTGATCTGGCTTATAAAGCTATGCAGGCAAGAGAAAAACTTACCAATGATAACTCAAAAGAACCTACAATCGAGCAGATAGCAAAAGAAATAGACGCAAAACGTGAGGATGTGGTAATAGCGCTTGAGGCAGTCAGCGACCCTATTTCGCTGTACGAACCGGTGTTTTCTGAGTCGGGCGATACCATATATATGATGGATCAGATTGGCGATAATAACGATGACAGAAACTGGCTCGATGAAATAGCTTTGAAAGAGGCGATAATCGGACTTGACGACAGAGAGAAGAATATTCTCAAGCTGCGTTTTTTCAGAGGCAAAACTCAGGTGGAAGTCGCACAGGAAATAGGGATTAGTCAGGCACAGGTATCACGGCTTGAAAAAGGCGCTCTCGGTAAGATAAAAAAGGCGTTATAACTTTGCAATCACATATTTCTGCTTGACTTATACAGTATATTGTGGTATACTTACTGCAAATATTAAATAAAGGATAATAGTAGAAATATGAAACGCTTTCTTTTACTCATACCGGTGATGATTCAGCCATATATTTTACTGTTTGCTCTTTACTCCATATTTATAAATCAATATATTGTAGAGCGTTTTTTCGGCGGTAATGGGCTTTGGCTGTTATTTGTGATATTTGTGACAATTGTCATTTCATTTATATGCACGCTTGTGTATATGCCGTTTTGCCTTGCAAAGGGGTGGGGAGCAAGACAGACAGCCTTTTTCAATATGCTTATAAAGCTTGTTCAGATACCGGCATATCTTGCTATATTTGTGCTTGGTGTATTATTTTTCCTTACAATTTTCACTTATGCTTTTTCTGTTTTTTTCGTGCTGTTCGATTGTATAACGATATTCCTTACAGGACTTGTCGGATTAACGGCAAATCTCAGGCTTTATAAGGAACGTAAGTGTTCCGGAAGCTTTGCGGCTTTGAATTCTGTATGTCAGTTTGTTTTTTGTATAGATGTTATAAGCGCCGTTATTGTTTATATATGTTCAAGAAAAGAGCTTGTGCAGCGAAATTATATTGAATAAAATGCTATAATTCAGTGTGTTGACTTGTTGTGGTTGGCACACTTTTTTATGTTGCCAAAAAATGCTGATTATAACTATTGAAATTCGCAGAATAAAGCGATATAGGCATACAGCAAATGAGTTTTACATAAAGAAGGTTATTTCTAGGCAACAAAAGCGCACTTTTTTGAAAAAACATACTTTTTCTATAAACTGAAGATGGACCAGATAGGCGATAATAACGATGACAGAAACCGGCTCGATGAAATAGCTTTGAAAAGGCGATAATCGGACTTGACAACAAAGAGAAGAATATTCTCAAGCTGCGTTTTTTTCAGAGGAAAACTCAGGTAGAAGTCGCACAGGAAATAAGAATTAGTCAGGCACAGGTATCACGGCTTGAAAATGGCGCTCCGGGAAAAATTAAAAAAGCACTGTAGCAAAAACGTGTCAATCTGCGAAGGTTGACACGTTTTTTTCTTTGCCTTATTACAATTTGTCTTTTTTGTTGACAAAAAAATTGCACTGTACTATAATTAAATAATAGGTTGGATTGGTGATAAAACATTTAAGGCAGGGGAAAAGATGAGTAATATCCGTATTTTTGTATCGCACAGGATAGATATTGACAGTGAAACAGTAGACACTCCCGTTTATTTTCCGGTCAGATGCGGTGCGGTTTATGATGAAGAAGGCAACAGTGAGATTCAGGGCGATGACACGGGCGACAATATTTCAAAGCTCCGTATGTCGTTTTGTGAATTTACGGTTCAGTATTGGGCGTGGAAGAATGTTGATGCCGATTATTACGGACTTTGTCATTACCGGCGGTATCTTTCTTTTTCGGATAAACGCTATAAAAATACGGTGTTCAATATGGTGCGTGAGTTAAAATTGACACCTCACGAAAAGAAAAAATATCATCTTGATGATACAAAAAAAATCGAAAAAACTGTAAAACAATATGATATGATAATTCCCGTGGTTGCAAAAGCGTCCGAAATGAGTTATAACAGGGCAGAGGTCAAAACGCTTCGTGAAATGTGGGAAAGCTATAACGGCGTGTATTTTGAGCAAGGGATAATAGACAAGATGTTCTCCCTTATAAAAGAGTATTCGCCCGAATATTACAATTCTGCCTGCGAATACTTTTCCGGAAAATATCACAGGGCGTTCAATTGCTATATAATGAAAAAAGAGCTGTTTGTCCGTATGTGCGAGTTCCAGTTTCCTATTATGAAAAGAATTATGGAAATCACCGATTGCAAAACCTATGAACGTGCTCCCGGGTACATAGGCGAAATACTAAACGGTATTTTCATCCACCATATGCTGACGGTTGAAAACAGGTCGGCCAAGGAAACTCAGCTTGTGTTTTTTGTAAATACGGAAAAGATAAATTCCGCAAAAGAGTATTATAAGTACAGAATTCATTCCGTTGCCGATAAAGCAGTACGGAGCGTTGCCGACAAGATATTCCCGATGTACTCGCCACGACGTGAAAAGGTTAAAAAGCTGTTAAGACTAAAATAGCGCTTTAATAATTTAGCTAATGATTTAGTTAAAGCAGTGCGTGGTTTTAGCTGGTTTTTTGTAAAAAATTAACCAATTGAATCTGTTCGCATTGACAAAAATGCTTTTTGTGTTATAATTATTTTGATATTAGTATGAAAAATGCCCGAGTTTTGACATTTTTCAACATCATCAGGAAATGAGAGGATAAATAGCAATGAAAGTGTTAGGAATAATTCCCGCAAGATACAAGTCGAGCCGTTTCCCCGGCAAGCCCCTTGCGGATATATGCGGAAAGCCGATGATATGGTGGGTATACAACAGAGCCATAAAAGCCGAAACTCTGACAGAGGTGTATGTTGCCACCGATGATGAACGCATTTACAATGCCTGCAAGGAAAACGACATTAATGTAATAATGACCTCCGATACTCACAAGACAGGAACAGACCGTATAGGCGAGGTCGCAAGAAAAATTCCTGCGGATTTATATGTCAATATACAGGGCGATGAGCCTATGATCGAGCCGGAAACAATAAACAAGGCGGTATATCCTTTCTTCGAGAATCCCGATCTGCAGATCACGAATCTTATGACTAAGATAAAGGATCCTGTTGATGTAGTAAACTTCACAGTGCCTAAAGTCATAACGAATGCCGACAATATAGGCGTATATCTTACCAGAAGCACCGCTCCTTATCCTAAGGGAAGCATAGACTACAGCTATTATAAGCAGGTGTGCGTATACGGCTTCAAGCCTGAGGCGCTTCAGTTCTATTGTTCTTCTCCCAGAGGAAAAATCGAATCTATAGAGGATATTGAAATACTCAGATTTATCGAAGCCGGCTACAGAGTTCAGTACATAGAGGTCGATTCCGAAACAGTAGCCGTTGACACACAAAACGATCTTGAAAAGGTCAACAGATTGATAGCTGCAAAGCTCGAACGGGAAAAGAATTAATTATTACAGGTGGGTATGAAAAAAATACGGATACTTGATTGCACTCTGCGTGACGGCGGATATGTAAATAACTGGAAATTCGGTTTCGAAAACATAAAAGACACCGTAAAACGTCTTATACAGGCAGGTATTGATATAATCGAGGTGGGCTATTTATCGTCAAAGGGAGACTTTTCTGAGGATGAGTCGCAGTATTCCTCGGTTGACGCTATAAAAAGAATCCTTCCTGCCGACAGAAAAAATACTCTGATTGCCGTAATGATAAACTGTGGCGATTATGATGCAGAGCTGTTGCCGCAGTATGATGGTACAGGACCCGACTGCATAAGGGTTTGCTTCCATAAGTCGCAGGCATTGCAGGCGGTTGAGCTTTGCAGAAGGATCAAGGACAAGGGCTATAAGGTATATTTTCAGCCTATGGTAGCTCTCAGCTATTCCGATGCCGAATACCTCGGTCTTATAGGTATGGCAAACAAATTCCGCCCCGACGTTTTTTATATCGTTGATTCTCACGGTTCTATGAAACAGAAGGATGTTGCACGTTTCTTTTATCTTATAGAGAATAATCTCGATAAGGAGATAGCTGTCGGCTTCCACTCCCATAACAACCTTCAGCTTTCGTACTCAAACGCTCAGTATTTAGCCGCTTTGCATACCGATCATAATCTGATAATAGACAGCAGTATTATGGGTATGGGCAGAGGTGCGGGAAATCTCAATACCGAGCTGTTTGTGGAATATCTGAACGAAACCGCAGATGCCGATTACAGTACAGAGCCTATACTCTGTTCGATTGACAATACCATAGCACCTATTTATTTGACTACTTCGTGGGGTTATTCCTTATCTGGCTATCTGTCCGCAAAATACAGATGCCACCAGAATTACGCACGATTCCTCAGTAACAAAAACACCCTCACATACGAAGGTATGAACGCTATTTTCTCGAAAATAGAGCCTGAAAAGCGTGACAATTATGACCGAGAATATATAGATAGGCTGTATACTGCTCATATGTCTGCAGGCGGCGAAAAAACGCCCGAGGCAGATCTCAGCAGACTTTTCGAAGGACGCAATGTTGTTATTATCGCACCCGGCAGGACAACATCGGTAGAATCTGAAAGGCAGAAGGTCTTTGATAAGGTCAAAGCTACCGATGCGATAGTGATTTCCGTAAACCACTGCCCCGAATGGATCAAATGCGATTATGTGTTTGTAAGCAATATAAGACGTTACGAAAAACTGAGCGGAGTAGAAAACGACAAGCTGATAATAACATCTAATATAAACGCACAAGCGGGCTACACAGTAGGCTACGAGCCTTTGCTGTGTTCTATAGAAGCTGTCCGTGACAACGTTACACTTATGCTTATAGCACTGCTTATAAAATCCGGAGCAAGCTCCGTTTATCTTGCCGGAGTTGACGGATATTCATTCAAGGAACGCAACTTTGCGTACAGAGATATGGAAACGTATGAAGACGAGCAAGTTGCCAAAGAGCAGAACAACGGTATATCAGCCGCAATCGCTCAGCTTTCACAGCGGATACCCGTTTCATTTATAACAAAATCACTTCTTGAAAGAGAGGAAAACCGTTCATAATGAAGGTAGTTTCTTTTGGAGAAATAATGCTCAGGTTATCGCCCGACGGATATTACAAATTGTTTCAGAAGCCGGAGCTTAATACATCGTTTTGCGGTGCTGAAGCTAATGTAGCCGTTGCCCTCAGCAACTTCGGAGATGAGGCTGAATTCGTGACCGCACTTCCCGATAATGATATAGGCAGGGCGGCATGCAGAGAGCTTATGAGATACGGCGTAAAGACGGATAATATAGTTTACACGGGCGACAGGCTCGGGATATTCTTTGCCGAAAAAGGCGCAAGTCAGCGTCCGTCAAAGGTGATATATGACAGAAAGAACAGTGCGATAGCGTCGGCTGACCCTTCGTCGTTTGACTGGGAAAAGATATTTGACGGTGCGGATTGGTTTCATATTACGGGAATCACTCCGGCGCTTTCCGACAGCCTTGCAAGAATTTCTGTCGACGCCGTAAAAGCCGCCAAAAAAGCGGGTCTTACCGTAAGCTGCGATATAAACTACAGAAGCAAGCTGTGGAGTGCAGAAAAGGCACGTCCCGTAATGACCGAGATAATGCAATATGTTGATGTCTGCATAGGAAATGAAGAGGATGCTGAGATAGTGTTCGGAATAAAAGCAGGCGCTACGGATGTCACAAAGGGACAGCTTGATACAGACGGCTATAAAAAGAGCCTTCAGACCGTTGCGGAAACATTCGGCTGTAAAATAGTTGCATACTCACAGAGAAAGAGTTATTCCGCAAGTGATAACGGCTGGTCGGGAATCATTTATGATGACGAAAAAAAGCAGGTTTATACATCTGCACAATATGATATAAGAATTACAGACAGAATAGGCGGCGGCGATGCATTTGCGTCAGGACTTATTTATGCTCTGCATAACAATATATTGCCTGAAAACGCTATAGAAACAGCAGCTGCGGCAGGCTGTCTTGATCAGACGCTTGAAGGCGATTTCTGTCTGTTTGGTATAAATGAAGTATTAGACCTTGCTAATGGCGATTCGTCAGGCAGGGTAAAGAGATAAAAGAAAGGTATATAGGTATAACAATTATGAAGGACAACAAGAAGATTGCTATTTTTGTTTCTCACAGAATTGATATGGATTGTGAAGTTTTAGATAATCCTTTGTATGTAAATATGAGATGTGGTGCTGTTTATGACAACAGACCAAATGTTACTATGCTTGGTGACAATACGAAAGACAATATATCAAATTTGCGTAATAGCTTTTGCGAGTTGACTGTTCAGTATTGGGCATGGAAGAATTATAAATCCGACTATTACGGATTGTGCCATTATAGAAGATATTTATCTTTTTCAGATAAGAAATATCCTGTCATACGCATGGCTGTTATAAATAAAGGGTCTATTATCAAGAATGCGTTTCGATTCGAACTGAATAATGAAGAAAAAATGCGCAAAGAGATTACATCTTATGATGCAATTATTCCGGAATCGATTAATATAGACACTGCACCCATCAAGAACCCCGGCGAAAAACCGTATTACGCTACAAACGTATACGATTGGTGGATCAATAAAAAAACTCAGATTGATAAGGAATGTCTCGATTTTACTATAGAATTAGTTAAAGAGCTAAAGCCCGAGTATTATGATACTTTAATGAGTTACTTAAACGGAAAAGAGTTCTTAGGCTCCTGCTCATATATTCTTAACAAAAAGCTGTTTAATGAATTGTGCAAATATCAGTTTACAGTTCTTTTTGAATTGGTAAAAAGATTTGATTGCTCAAAATATACCGGCGAATATGCAAGACAGCCCGGTTTTATGGGTGAGATATTATATGCTTCGTTTATGATGTATATTCAAAAGAAGTACAATTGTTGCTTAAAACAGCTTGTTTTCTTTGAAAATCCAACAGTTGACTCTGAAAAGGCAAAAGAATATGATAAACTTCATTTAAAAGAGAATCTGCCGGTTGCTGTAGCTAAAGAAACTCCTGACTTTACACCTGTTTATGATAATACCAAGCCTTTCAGGACTTTTTTAAAGAAGGTTCTGCGCACTATTTCTCCCACTTTCCGTACAAATTTAAGAATTGAACAGAAAATGGATTATATCATAAGAAATGGCTTAGATGTTGCGAATACTAATTCAACCGCAACGCCCAAGCCTGAGATACTTACAACGCCTAAATGGACAAAATACACATTGACATCCATGCCGGAATTATATTCCGCTTGCTTTGCTCTTGAAGTTCACGATGCACATCAAAAGGCTTTTGCGGAATTTAAGAATTGTAATATTTCCAAGTCGGCTGTTATTGTAGCAACAGGTCCTACTATGAAGTATTATGATCAGATTAAAGATGCTGTTCATATTGGTGTAAATGCTGCTTTTAAAAACGAGAAAGTTAAGCTGGATTATTATTTTACCACTGACTACGAGAGTAAAAATCCTTGGTTTGATGAGTTGAAGAATTATGATTTTATAAAATTCTTCGGACAATATTCACAGGGTGTATACAGAGATCGTTTTCAGGTCAGCGAAAAACTTATGTTAGAGAATAATGCCAGAAAATTCTTCCAAGGTGCACCTTGTGAAGATATTCCGTACAATATAGAATTCTATCCTTTAATGGGATTCTATTCAGTGGCTTTTCAGGCATTAAACTTTGCGGCGTATACCTATCCTAAAAAGTTATATTTAGTAGGTTGCGATTGTTCTAACAGTGGATATTTTGATGGTTCCAAGCAGTTGTTCGCAAATGTTAATTTGTGGATAAAAGGGTATCAGAAATTCAAACTATTTATGGAACATTTCTATCCCGATACCGAAATTATTTCAATCAATCCTATCGGTTTAAAGGGAATTTTTAAAGACGTTTATACGGAAGATTTCTTAAATGATAATCCCGGTATCGACAAAAACAGCGTTGAGATAGTAGACCTTAATAATCTCAGCGAATAAAACATTATACGGAGCACACAATGAAAGTAGTAATTTTAGCCGGAGGTTTCGGCACAAGAATCAGCGAAGAAAGCCAGTTCAAGCCAAAGCCTATGGTTGAGCTTGGCGGTATGCCGATAATATGGCACATAATGAAGCTCTATTCTTCTTACGGCTTCAATGAGTTCATTATCTGCGCAGGTTACAAACAGCACGTTATAAAGGAATATTTTGCAGACTACTTTCTGCATACATCCGATATTACATTTGACTTCACAAGCGGTAAAAACGAGATGATTGTTCACCGCAACAGCTCGGAACACTGGAAGGTTACCGTAGTGGACACAGGTCTTAACACAATGACCGGCGGACGTGTAAAGCGTATAAAGGACTATGTCGGCAACGAGCCTTTTATGCTGACATACGGCGATGGTGTTTCCGATGTAAATATAGCCGAGCTTGTCGAGTTCCATAAAAAACACGGAAAGCTGGTAACAATGTCGGCTTACAACCCCGGACAGAGATTCGGCGTTCTTGACATTGATGAAAGCGGAAGAATAAATGAATTCCGTGAAAAGACATCCGGCGACGGAAGCCTTATCAATATCGGCTATATGGTATGTCAGCCCGAATTCATCGATTACATAGACGGCGACGAAACCGTTCTTGAAAAGAAACCCCTTGAAACAGTAGCAAAGCTCGGAGAGCTTATGGCATATAAGCATACAGGCTTCTGGCAGTGTATGGATACTGTAAGAGAAAAAGAACAGCTTGAGAAAATGTGGAGTAATAATAATGCTCCGTGGAAGATCTGGAAATAATGAGTAAATTATCCGATAAACTTGCGGAATTCTTCGGAAAACTGTTTCCGATGTCACGCAACAAAACGATAAAACTTAACAACGAGATACGGCAGACGGAAAACATACATTTCGTACAGCTTTGCGAAATGCTTGAAGTTCTCGAAAAGAGCATAAACGAATGCACTGCTGTCTGTAAGAGCAACTCAGAACAGATAAAACAGTGTCGTGAAATGCTTCGGATATTTGCCGATGAACAGACTTCTTTCAGTGAAGATACATCGGATAAGTTTGCCGCACTCAGGCTCAGCATTGAAAAACTTGAAAAGGAAAATTCGTCTTTCTTTGAAAAGTTATCCGCACAGTCTGTTGAGCTTTCCGACAGAATTTCAGCCTCTGTTGCTGAAAAATCCGAAGCAATACAGAGTGTGATGGCTGACAGCGGCAAGCTTTCTTTTGAGGAAAGCCGCCGTATCGCAAGTCTTATTGAAAACGGTATTTCCGATAGAAACAAACAGTATGAAATATTGAAATCGGCAAATGTTTCAATTTCATCAGAAATAAGAAACCTCGGTGACAGCGTTGCCGAGGGTTTTGCCGCATCATCAAAATCGGGCGAGTATGCAGATGCGCTTAACGGCTTATCGGCAGATAACGAAAGCATCTCGGCTGAGATTAAGTCGCTTTCCGACAGCGTTACCGCAGGCTTTGACAAGACCTCGAAAACAGGCGAGTATGCGGATGCGCTTAACGGCTTATCGTCAGATAACAAAAGCATCTCGGCTGAGATTAAGTCGCTTTCCGACAGCGTTACCGCAGGCTTTGACAAGACCTCGAAAACAGGCGAGTATGCGGATGCGCTTAACGGCTTATCGTCAGATAACAAAAGCATCTCGGCTGAGATTAAGTCGCTTTCGGACAGCGTTGCCGCAGGCTTTGACATGACCTCAAAGACGGGCGAGTATGCAGATGCGCTTAACGGCTTATCGGCAGATAATGAAAGTCTTTCGGATGATATTAAGTCGCTTTCGGACAGCGTTGCCGCAGGCTTTGATAAAACCTCAAAGACGGGCGAGTATACGGATGCGCTTAATGGCTTATCGTCAGATAACGAAAGCATCTCGGCTGAGATTAAGTCGCTTTCCGACAGCGTTGCCGCAGGCTTTGACAAGACCTCAAAGACGGGCGAGTATGCACAATCTCTGCTTGATGCAGAGAATATGGCAAATACGATCCGCCGTGAAATGAGTTTGTTCAAAAGGCAGTCATATCTGCGTTGCCTTTATGCTAATCACGTTGAAAGAGAAGCAATGGCAAAGCTGTTCAGTGATGCTATGAGCAGGGAGGACAGCGCACAAAGATTTAATGCGCTTATAAGCGGACTTGACAACGAGAGCAAAAATACCGTTTCTGATATAATTCATCGAATGGAAGTAATATCAGACGGCAATAAAGCCCTTAGAGATATTTTTTCTCAGCGTGAGCAGGATGAGTTTGTCCGTATGAACGATGAATTCAAATCAAAGATAGTAAAGCTAAACGATAATCTGTATTACTACAATGGTTATTATCTTCCTGTGAATCAGTTTGACAGCAGTGTTTTCTATTCAAAATACGCTATTGACGAGCTGACCACACTGGACAGTGTGAGAAATAAGGATATAATCGACGCAGGCGGATATGTCGGTGACACGGCGCTTCTGTTCTCGTCATATACGGATAAGAGCATTCATGTATTTGAGGCTTCTCCCTCAAATATGGATATTATCCGTGAAACGATTAGGCTGAATCAGCTAGAGAACATAGTGCCTGTAAGCAAGGCACTGGGCGAGAAAAGCGGCACGGCAACATTCAGTCTGGGCGAGCGCAATTCCTGCAATTCACTTGTTGAACGTCCCGGTTATAATTATCCGAATCATATCGAAGTTCCCGTTATTACTCTTGATGATTATGTACGGGAAAACAATCTCGAGGTCGGTCTTATAAAGGTTGACATCGAGGGAGGTGAGCAACTGCTGCTCAAGGGCGCTGTCGAAACCATCCGCACTCAACACCCGATACTTCTCATCAGCATTTATCATTCGGCAAACGATTTCTTTGAGATTAAGCCAATGATAGAGAAAATGTGCGACAAATATACCTTCAGAATAATTAAACCCGCCAATTCGGCTATTGTTATTGAAACAATACTGTTAGCCGAGGTCAGAGATGAAAGCGGCGAAAATATCATTAATTCGTAAAGGAAAAATCAATATGGATATGTCATTTTACAAGGGTAAAACTGTACTGATAACAGGTCACACAGGCTTCAAGGGAAGCTGGATGTGCAAATTGCTTTCGATGGCAGGAGCAAAAGTTATCGGTTATTCCCTCACTCCCCCCACAACACCCTCTCTTTTTGAGCTTTCCGGAGTTGAGAAGGAAATAGTTTCGGTTATAGGCGATATAAGAGATCTTGCAAAGCTGAACGAAACAATGCAGAAGTACCGCCCCGAAATAGTAATTCATATGGCGGCACAGCCCATAGTAAGAGAAAGCTACGCAGAGCCTGTCTACACATACGAAACAAATGTTATGGGTACTGTAAACATCTGCGAGGCTGTAAGGCTGTGCGACAGCGTAAAATCATTCGTAAACGTAACCACCGATAAGGTTTACAAGAACAACGAATGGGAGTGGGGATACCGTGAAAATGATGCACTTGACGGCTATGATCCTTATTCCAACTCAAAGAGCTGCTCGGAGCTTGTAACAAGCTCTTATATAAAGTCGTTCTTCTATAACCGTGACATTGCGGTTTCGACCTGCCGTGCAGGTAACGTTATCGGAGGCGGCGACTTTGCAAAGGACAGAATCATCCCCGATTGCGTAAGAGCAATGGAGGCTAAGCAGGAGATAACAGTAAGAAATCCTTATTCGACACGTCCCTATCAGCACGTTCTCGAGCCGGTCGTTACATATCTTGTGCTTGCAATGAAGCAGTACGAGGACAAGAGCCTTGCCGGTAATTATAATATCGGTCCGGATGATTGCGACTGCGCCGCTACAGGCGAGCTTGTCGATCTGTTCTCTTCACACTGGGGCGACGGCGCTTCGTGGAAAAACGTTGCGGATAAGAACGCTCCCCACGAGGCTAATTTTCTTAAGCTCGATTGCTCAAGAATAAAGCGTGTACTCGGATGGAGTCCCCGCTGGCATATTTCCGACGCTATCGAAAAGGTGACCGAGTGGAGCAAGGTATATCTTTCAGGCGGCGACATTAGCGCCGTTATGGAAAAGCAGATAAACGAATATCTGGAAACGGATTAATTGGAGGCATTATGAAAACAGTTGCCGTAACCGGTGCCGGAGGCTTCATCGGGCGAAGACTTACACGGTATCTGTGCCAAAAAGGAATCAGAGTTTTGGCATTAGATATTCCTGCCTGTGAAGATGTCTGTGTTTCTGACGGGGCAAATTTTAAACAGTTGGATTTGTCGGATGCCGAAGGGCTAACGAAAGCCTTGGCTGATGCCGATGCAGATGTATGCTACCATCTGGCTTGGGCAGGAGTCAGCACCGATATTAAAAATGACATCGGTATGCAGATGCAAAACTTATCATGGCTGATAAATGTTATGACCGCTTGCCGTGAATCCGGTTGCCGTAAAATAATAATTCCCGGTTCTGCATCCGAATACGCTTATTGCGGTGAGATGATTACCGGTAAAAATACTTATTCGCCCGGAGATGCTTATGCTGCTGCAAAAGCGGCGGGACAGGTTCTTGCACAGTGGTATGCCGATAATAAAGAGCTTGATTTGAATTGGTTGCTTATAGGGAGCGTTTACGGTCCCGGCAGGAATGATAACAATATCTTGACATATACCATAAAGGCACTGCTCAACAATGAGAAAACAAAGTTTTCAAAGCTGGAGCAAATGTGGGATTATATTTACATAGATGATCTCATAGATGCCTTATATCTGGTCGGAAACTACGGTAAACCCGGAGCGGTTTATCCTGTAGGCTCAGGAATAGCAATTCCGTTAAGAGAGTACATAGAAAAGATAAAAAATATAATTGATCCTGAGGCTCAACTCGGTATCGGTTTGCTGCCGTATAAAGACGGTTGTAAACCCGATAATTCGGTATTGGATATTTCTGCATTATGCAATGATACAGGCTTCGCACCCAAGGTGCCATTTGAAACGGGAATACAAAAAACAATACAATATTTTAAAAAACTGGAGAACAATAATGGAACATAAAGCAATAGTAGTCGGCTGTGGACTTTCCGGAGCGGTAATCGCCCGTCATTTAGCGGAAAAAGGCGAGAAGGTCGAGATATGGGAACGCAGGGATCATATCGGCGGCAATATGTACGATCACGTTGACGATCACGGAATACTCGTACAGGATTACGGTCCGCACACATTTCACACGAAAGAGAAATATCTTTTTGATTATATGTGCCGCTATGAGCAGTGGTCTGATTACAAGCTGACCTGCGGTGCGGTATGGAATGATACATATACCCCCACCCCCTTCAACTTTACCACGATTGATAAGTTCTTTGATAAGCAAAAGGCAGAAACGCTCAAGGCAAAGCTGACTAAGGCTTACGAGGGCAGACCGACCGCTACCGTTGTTGAAGTTCTCGAAAACGAGGACGATGATATAAGAGCATACGCTCAGTATCTTTTCGATAACGATTATGCACCGTATACCGCTAAGCAGTGGGGCGTATCTCCCTCTGAAATTGACCCGTCCGTGCTTAAAAGAGTACCTCTGCGTTTTTCGTATGACGAGGGATATTTCGATGACGCTTATCAGGTAATGCCGGCACATTCATTCACGGAGTTCTTCAGAAATCTGCTGAACCACGAGAATATCACGGTCAGAACCGGTGTCGAGGCGCTTGAGCGGATTGCTGTAAAGGATAATAAGCTGTATGTTGACGGCGAGCCGTATAATAACATTCTTGTATATACAGGTGCGCTGGATGAGTTATTCGGTGAAAAGTACGGCAGACTTCCTTACCGTTCACTGCGTTTTGAGTATAAGTATACCGACAAGGATAGCCTTCAGGACGCTCCTGTCGTCGCATATCCTCAGGAAAAGGGCTTTACCAGAATCACCGAGTACAAGAAAATTCCCGTCCAGGATGTAAAAGGCAGTACCTATGCGGTAGAATATCCTCTCCCGTATAAGTCGGGCGAAAAGCTCGAGCCGTATTATCCCGTTCTCACAAAGGAGAGCATGGAGCAATACGCAAAGTACGAGGCTCTGGCGTCGCAGATTGATAATCTTATCTGTTGCGGAAGACTTGCCGATTTCAGATATTACAATATGGATCAGGCGTTAAAACGTGCGCTTGAGCAATGCGATAAAATAGATAATATATAACGAACCGTCTGAGCTGTGGGCATTGACCCACAGCTTTATTTTTTACACTTATTGCAAAACGCTTTCAGCCATGTTATACTGGTAGAAAAGAGGTGAGCAGATGAAAAAAAGAATAGCACGGTCGTCCGTTTTACATATAATATTGATAATAACCGCCATAGCCGCCGCAATGCTTTGCAGACAGCTTGACAGGATCGGTGCTATGCAAATATTCGGCATTATCAGAAGTCTGATATATATTTTTATGTTTCTGATATGGGGAATCACCTTGAGAAACAGGATAGTGCAGATACAGGCAAAACGCTTTATGACATCTATAGCAGGGCTTATTGTGTTCTGGGTAGCTATCCGTTCGGTGAAGTTCATTATAGCCCAGAGTCCGTTAGCTGTCCGAGCGCTGTGGTATATGTATTATATCCCGATGATATTTATCCCTATGTTTGCACTGTTAGTCGCTCTTTCACTCGGAAAGCCCGAAAACTACCGCCTGCCCGCAGTTACATCCTTACTGTATGTTGCTTCTGTCCTGATGGTAATATTCGTGCTTACAAACGATCTGCATTGCCTTGTGTTCAGATTTCCGGGAGAAAGGGAAATGTGGGACGACAGAGATTACAGCTATGCAGGCGGATATTACATAGTGGCAGGATATATGCTTTTATGCACAATCGGCGCATTTGTGGCTTTAATATCCAAGTGCCGTATACCAAAGGCAAGAAAAACGTTTATTATGCCGTTACTGCCTGTTGTCGCAATGGTTATCTACACGTTGCTCTATGTGTCAGGAGAAATCACGGGCGGTACGTTCATTCACAGGCTGGCAGGCGATATGACCGTTACCGTAAGCCTTCTTACTGCGCTTTCTTTTGAATGCTGCATACAATGCGGACTTATACGCTCGAATACTTATTACATACAGCTTTTGCAGCCGTGTACAGTTCCTGCTTTGATTACCGACAATGATTACAATATACTTCTCTCGTCCGATTGTGCCGAAAAGATAGACCGTGAAATAATGCAGATGGCAAAGTCCTCTCCCGTAATGCTCAGCAGCGGAAAACGTCTTTCCTCCGCCAAGATAAAAGGAGGCTATGTCTTGTGGCTGGACGATCTTTCCGAGCTGATAGAGATAAACGATAAGCTGGCAGAGACTAAGGACGATCTCAAGGATGATTACGATCTGATTTGCGAAGAATACGATCTCAGAAACAGAGAGGCTCACATACTTGAGCGTGACAGGATATATGACAGGATCAGCCGTGAAACATCAGGTCAGATAGCTGTATTGAACAGCCTTACAGACCGCTTCGAGCTGTCGAAGGATGAAGATGAGCGCAGAAAGCTATTGGGTAAGATGGTGGTAATCGGCGCTTATCTTAAGCGCAGGAACAATCTCATATTCATATCGGAAAGAAGCAGTATGATAAGCGAAAAAGAGCTGTACCTTGCGTTCCTTGAGCTTACGGATAATCTTGAGCTGTACGGCGTGACCTGCGGACTTAATATCAGATTAAATAAGTCCGTGCCGGCTGTGACAGTAATGGAGATGTTCGATACATTCGAAAAAATGATTGAGCTGTCACTGGATAATTTATCGGCTGTGAATATATCCGTAACGCTAAACGGCGGTATATTCACAATGACGGTCACTGCTGAAAGCAGTACGGATTTTAATGTAATGAACGGTGATTTTGTAACTGCGGTATGTGATGATGACGGCGAATGGCAGATCGTATACAGAAGGGAGGCTGGAAGATGCAAGGCTTAGGCAGACGCTATCTGCTGCGCAGGACGGTAAAAGACGCATTTGATAATCTCCCGTCGGGTATATGCTTTTTCGACAGCAACGGAATAGCGGTCCTGTGCAACAAGCAAATGGACAGGCTGATATATGAATTGAAAGGCTTTGACGTACAGTGCCTCAGCGAACTGCAGGATATATTTTCGGAGCATAACAGCGGCTCGGTCGTACTTGTAAAGGGAAAAGCATGGCGCTTCAGACTTGATGTGGTTTCTCTTAACGGTGTCGGCTACTATACGCAGGTAACTGCAACTGATGTAGATGAGCTGTACAAACGTCAGCTTCAGCTTGAAGAAAGCAGCAGAAAACTCGAACGTGCAGGCAGACGAATGCGAAAGCTGACAGAGAATATAAGAACTGTTATCCGTGAAGAAGAAATACTCAGTATGAAGATTCGTGTACACGATGATATAGGCAGGAGCGTAATTGCGACCCGTAATCTGCTGTCAAATAACAGACCGACAAGCGAGCTGGATCTTACAGCGTGGAAGAATGCTGTAAGACTTCTTATGAGGGACAACGAAAAAAGCTACGGAGCAAACAGCTATGATATATCTGGTCAGCTAAAGGAAACATCTTCCGTTCTCGGAATCAAAATAAACGTTGAAGGAGATATTCCCGACCCGTTTTATTATAAAATATTCATAACGGCTGTCAGAGAGTGCGCTACGAATGCGGTACGTCACGCAGGTGCGACAAAATTGAACGTTAAATGCAGTAAAAGCGGCGGCAGACAATGGATAGCCTTGTCTAATGACGGAAAGGCACCAATCAGCGCCGTCACTGAAGGCGGCGGTCTTTCGTCACTGCACGACAGAGTAGAAAAAAGCGGCGGAACTATGAGCATTAATTCATATCCGTATTTCGAGCTTGTAATTTCATTTCCGCTCAACAAGGAGGTAACACTATGACGCAGGTACTGATTGTAGAAGACCAGAAAATGATAAGGGAAAGCCTTGAAAATCTTGTAGCCCAGGCAGACGATCTTTCTCCGGCAGGCTCGTTGTCTTGTGCGGCGCTTGCCGAGCAATACTGTATGCGTGGCAATATCGACCTGATATTAATGGACGTATGTACGGAAAATGATGAGAGCGGATTTGTCGCTGCGGAAAAAATAAAAAAACGCTTCCCCTCGATAAAAATTATCATCATAACCTCAATGCTTGATTACAGCTATCTTGATAAGGCGAGAAAAGCAGGTGCGGAGAGCATCTGGTTCAAGGATGTAAGCGCAGAGGAGTTACTCAGCGTTATAAAGAGGACGATAGACGGAGAAAGCGTATATCCCGATAAAATGCCCGAAATACCCGTAGGAAACGCTACCAGCTACGAGTTTTCCGATGCGGAAATCAGAGTTCTGCGACTGCTGGTCGAAGGTATGACGTATAAGGAGATGGCACAGGAGCTTTGCGTTACTCCCGATTGCGTAAAGGCACACGTCAGCAGTATGCTTTCCAAAACCGGTTATTCATCAAAAACAAAGCTCGCCGCAGTTGTAACATCAAAAAAACTGATTGTTAACGGATTTTGACAGAAATTTCTTGCATTTGCTTTTATTTTACCCATTTGGGTAATGGTTTAATTGGAACGGTATGGTATAATAACCTCAGACGATAAACCGCATAAGCGGATTATCCCGTGCATAAGCACGGTAGGCGGTTACCCGCCTGTCTGAGGACATTTTTTCATCAAATCCTTTTGCCACAGGCAAAAGCACGGCGTACCGCCGTGTCGGCTTACGCCGATTTGATTTGTGATATAATAACCTCAGACAGATAATCCGCATAAGCGGATTATCCCATGCAAAAGCACGGTTGGCGGTTACCCGCCTGTCTGAGGACATTTTATCACCAAATCCTTTTGTCAAAAGACAAAAGCACGGCGTACCGCCGTGTCGGCTTGCGCCGATTTGATTTGTGATATAATAACCTCAGACGATAAACCGCATAAGCGGATTATCCCGTGCATAAGCACG
>OCHN01000263.1_pt1 | contig 59397 bp, 46 predicted proteins | sample 1538911 | NCBI WGS metagenome assembly OCHN01 (sample SAMN04571736, study PRJEB22368) | human gut metagenome | biome: human gut; material: stool | host: Homo sapiens | place: Luxembourg | collected 2013-01-11 | reverse complement strand
TAAAAAGCACTCTCATCCAGAATTACGGCATAGCCTTTTTTTCTTTCTCTGCATTCTACAACGGTTGCGGTGAATTCTTTTTTATATACATCTTCATAATATAAGCGTCTTGTTTCTGTCATGATCTATGTCTCCCTTTCAATCTGTCATATTGCTCTGTACTGTCTTCTATACAAATGCTGTACCTTTGATTTTTTTGTTTCATTGCAGTCAAGTATAGACCAAATCAGAAAGGTTCGCAAGACTGTCTCTCAGAGATATTCTTATGCAGAATGTAATTTTCTTCAGGCAGAAAATTTGCTGGTTAAATTGCAAATATTGTTTTGCTGGCACTTAAAAAGAGAAGGAAACTGTTTCCAGTTTCCTTCCCCCAAGATAAATTTGTTTTCTTATTCAGTTGTTAATCTGTTATTTCAGATTTTATCACCTCTGGAATCATATTCTGTATTAGTTTCCCTGTCGTAATAACGACCATTAGATAATTCTTCCAAATCACCATTGTCTACAGCTCTGTTATAGTCTGCTAATGTCTCAAAGTTACCATCCTCATCCATTCTGTAGTGATCATCCATCCAACTCATAATTGTTCTCTCCTTTTCATATTTTCATTTATTGTTTTCAAATTGAAAGATTATTGCTTAAGTCCTGTCTTTCTTTCGACTTACAGTCCAATTGACCATTTAAGAACTTTGCGGTACTTCCATATATTCTTTGCATAAGTTCCGGCAAACTGACGCAGGTGGTTACGAAGAACGTGAGTGGCAACATTACTCCAGCTCTTATATGTATTATTTCCGTAGCCACAGATTTTACAATAAGATCCTCCACCATTGATGTTGCGAGTTTCATTTTCATTAAGTTTCTTCAAATTTTTCATAGATAATTCCTTCCTTTCTCGTTAATGGATATGTTTGTTTCGCTCCCTGTTGATTATGTGTTATAAAATAAAGCAAGATAACCTCACACCTCATTGTTATAACTACACCGTAGTTACTATCATACTTCTTAATTTACTGGCGACCCTCTGATTTCCTTCATGTTGTATTTCCCCTTTCTTTTGATAGTGTTATTATCTCATTTCCTTTTACTTTCCTCAAACGACTTAAAGTTGAAGTTTTCATTTTACTCTGTCTGTTTTATTCTCTGTGTGTATGACGGTTTTCTTAACCTTTACCAGTATATTAAACCCAAAATATACCAATTTCTAACGACATATAGTTGAAAAAATGCCAGCAGCCACTGAGTTAAATTACTCTGTGACTGTTGGCATTTTTTAATAAAATCATTTCTTCTGTTTTACTGTATTTTCTCTTATATTCTGTATTCCAGAATCTTCTGGAACTGTTTCAGAAATACCTCTGAACGTGCAGGTACGAGAACTTTTTCATCTTTTTTGCTATCTTTTGGATCTGGTTTGACAGTATAAGTCATGTCTGTGCTTCGTATTCCTCTGTCTGTAAACTCAATTCTGGCAGCTTTGTGTTCCCGGAATCCTTTCTTCTTTTCACCAACCTTCTTACTTCCCAGCTCCATAGAAATATCAGCAATCATAAAGTTGTCCGCCAGAACATTTTTCAGCGAATCCGGTACATTTTTCTTTCGATTATGATCATGTCTGAAAAAGCGGTCGTAGACTTCACTGTACAGATCCATCATACTCCTGTCTGATTTTATGAAGTATTTGAAATGTTCTATATAATTTCTGGTATTTATAATAGCAGCATGCTCATCTGTATTCTCAAACAAATCCAGAGCCTCTTCATAAATCCTTTCAGCATTCTCATAATTCTTTAAAAAAGCAGTAATCGCTTTTCCGCCAATTGAGCCTTCACCCTTCAGAAAAGTCACTGTATTATTTTTATTGGCAATAATCGGAAGATTATAACTGTTAAACGCAAGAATCTGATACAGAATCACTCCATCCTCCACATTCACCAGCTCACCCATCAGCCTGCGTCTGGCGTCTTCTTCGCTGATAGAATCCGTCCAGAACAGTTTTGTATAATAATATCCCAACTGATAATACATCAGGTCACGTTCTCGCATATAAGACCATCCGATAAGCTTTGCCTGTATATCATTCAGGATCTGTGTATATGTACATAAGTCAAACAGCTCAATCCTGTTTTTCTCATTCTGATATTCTCTGTATGCCTTCTGTTCCTCTTCTGTACGGCATACCCCTTCCTTCAAAACAGTATCCAGCTTATTCTGGTCTGCATACATTGTCCGGATTTCCTTCAGTGTAATCCTGTCCATATATGGCTTTAAGCATGATACATTTCCATACATATTTGCCCGGATAATATTACGGTTTGGAATCAGATTCTCGCCATCATAATAAATCCCTGCCATATATTCTTTTCCATCGACTTTAAACTTCTGTCTGCAGAAGCCATAAAGTGCTTTCTCAATATCAGTTTCTTTCTTTGAGACGTTATAATCCACAAAACCGGAAAGATATGCCGCATATTCCTGATTAGATTCAAAGTAATCTTCCATCACATTCGTTGTTCTTTCACAGAACTGAGCCACAAATTCCAGAATTTCCAATGTATTGCGATACCGAAGATTCTTTTCCTCTCTTTTATTATCCACACAGTCCCCAAGAGAAAGTGCACGGTCTTCAATATCCTCCGTAAACTGCAGATAATTTCGAATACTTCCAATCAGATGATTCAGATATTTCTGGTTTATAAAATGTGCCGCCATATACCAGAAAGACCCGGACTCGGCATCATTGAAGGTTTCCTTCAAATGATCAAACAAAGACAAATGTTTCAGTCCATCAGTCTGGCAAAATTCTTCTTTTGACCATTCTTTCACTGTCAAAACCGGGGTCCGAAGTTCCTCCCATTTTTCTCTCAGATATTCAGTAAAAGCGGAACGAATGCAGATATAAAGTAAAGTTCTGTAATGTTTATAAATCTGTTTCTTGTTTGTTTTTCCATCACCTGTTTCTGTCTGAACCATTGAAATATCTCTATTCTGAAGCATATATTCAACCATCAGTCCCTGACAGATTGCACCAAAAGAGCGTTCCCTTCCAATCTGGTCAATACGATTTTCGAAACTTTCCCATGCCTTCTGTTCTTTACCATCTTTTGCCTGTCCGGACTCTTTTTCCATTGCGCGGAAAAATCGTTCCTTAATATTATCTTCCGGTTTTTCCTGTTCCTGAAGGAAATCATAATAGTACAGTTCCTTTAAGACAAAAAATAATGATGACCAGTATTTTTTGATCACATCCCTGTCCGGACAGTTCATAAGTCTTCTTAATGAATTTCCCTTTACAAATCCATCCATGAGTTGTGGCAGTGCAGGTCTGCTGATGATATTATTAAATGCCGGTACCTGTGCAGCCCGGTATTTTCTTCCGCAGTAAATCTTCCCCATAATGTTGTTGATAACTTCTATATCATAGTATTTCCACACATTATTTGTATAATATTTCTCTCTGAAAAGTTCTGTAATATCAGAGAATTCCTCTTCAAAGAAATATTCTGTCAGCTCATGCTTCTGTGTCTGATCCTTGTCTGCCTTTGTTGTATAATGAAAAGTTATATTTCTGATCGCATATAGTTCTTTTCTGATTTCCTTATATAAATCCTCTCCGGAATACAGGTTAATAAGGCTGTCCTCCTTTTTCCTGAAACGGCTCTGTCCACCGAAAAACTGAAGGATTCTTCTGTCTGCATCTGCATAAAGAGTAATCGCATTTTTAACATTATTGTCATGCTTTTTCTGTCTCTCTTCTTCTGTCTGACTTTCCTCAATCTCAGATAATGTTTTCATAAGCAGTACATCTTCATGCCCGGGCTTTTCTCTTTCTTCTTCTGGGGTCACGGCTCTGGCAAAATTGTTGACTGCAAATAAGACATATTTCTCCATCTCTCTTTCCAGAGATTCCTCTGCTCTGATTCGTTCATAATCAAATCCGGAAACTCCATTTCTGTATTCCGGCTTTACTTCACAGATAGAAACCGATTCTCCTTCTAAGGCACCAGACAGATCAGGGATTGCAAAATGATATACGCCCTTTCCCATCTCAATATATTTACCGGAAATATACTGTGTCCATTCCTTCCAGATATGTTTGGAAAGAAAGCCTATTTCATAACGATATCTGTCCTTATTTCTGCTTTTCAGCAATAATTTCTCCACCGTACTGTCAATGTACTCAATCCAGTATAGATCTGCGCAGGAACGCACTTTTTTCTCTTTAATCTCTCCCAGCACAGTTTTTCCAACCTCATCTGCCAGATAATTCACTGCTGCCCGGTACTTTAATGCCATCTCTTTGACAGTTGTATTTTTCAGTTTTTCTTTTTTTATACGAACCTCTGAATCAAGATTCTCAAGCTCTTTACTTAATCTTCTTCTCTTGTCTCTTAACTCATTTTCTTTTAATTTATTTTCATTGGCATCTGCCTGATTCTCTTTTTTGTCACTATCTGTTTTATTGTTCTTATAATTCTGATTATTGCTGTTTGTGTTTCTTTTATTACCTTTTCTGGATTCCTGAATTTTATCCAGTTCTTCTCTTGTTTTCTTTTTTTCTTCTCTTTTCTGCTTAGATGAGTTTTCAAGTTCCTCAATCTCATTAAAAATTTCTTCAATTTCACCGCTGATACAATTATGGCTTTCTGTCATATTGGAAAAACGATTCTCTGCGTTTTCATATCCGGCTTTTCCGCAAAGATACAAACCAATCAAATTCTGTATATGTTCCGTGATTTCCCGCTTCTCTTTCTCTTCTGCTGCCGCATATTTTCTCATAAATTCAAATACGTATTTCTTTTTTCTGTGATCAGCGTTCGCAGGAATTAAAAGATGTTTTCCGTCTTTTTCTACTACTTTCAGCTTGGCAGACTGGGATTCTATGGATTTCACAATCTGTTCCACATACTTATATTTCGTGTAGTCACTGTCCACTTTTTCGAAAAATGCTTTCAGGATCACAGGATCAAAAGATTCCACATTTCCATACAGACAGATAGCGCTCATCAGACTGATTGTAATTTCCGTCATCTGCATCTTACAACCGTTTTCAAGTTTTACTTCTTTTCGAAGAGTCTTTTTCAGTTTGCGCAGAACAAGGTTACTGATCATCTCCCGTATGTACGCTTCTTCTTTACTGCCCGTTCCTTTATCGTTTTTCTTATTATATTTGTTGTTCGCAGAGAATTTCACAATCAAATCTGTGCTCTTTACAAAAACATCCTTTTTTATTTTGATGGAATTTTTATTTAAATTCAGAATAAATGCGACTTCTTTTTCTACCCTTTCTTCCCTTTTCTCTTTTGGATTTTTTATACTTCTTAACGCATTGTTAATGACTGCGTTGAAATTTTTTGTAAGATCTTCAACTATCCACTCACGGTTCTCTTCTTTGCAGAGATCAATCTCCGGGGTAATCACATTATACAGTTTCTGTGCCTTTTCATTGCACTCTGTTACATGCTGCTCCAGATCCTTTGATTCCAGCCTTATCTTCCCGTCTTTTACCGGGGCATAATACAAAAGGCTCTGTCTTGAAAGCTGTTCTTCATTCTTATTCTCAGTTACACTGATTCCCGGACGTGAATTTTTAATCTTTGATATCTTCATTTGTATTTCCCCCTCTGCAGTATTTCTATTTTATATTTTTCGTTTATCAATGCATTACCAACAATTGTTCATTATTAAAAGGTTCCATTTCTTTTTCCTGAACTTCTGAAAGAGCACGACAGATTTCCAGTGCAAGATTCATTCCTGATCTGTGGTCACTTGCACTTGATGGACATATGAAAATTTTATTTCCATATTTAAGTACCCAGTGCTTCTTTCTCTTCTCCGCCTGAATCCCAACTGATGCAAGCGTTCTTCGTACATCGGAAGTCATATTTCTGTAGTTTTTGAAAGTCTGTTTGATTATGTTTCTTTGGTTCTTATCCATCTGTGTCATACCCGGTTTCCTCTCTTTCTTTGAATACCATGTGCAGTTCCAGCTTCTTCGGTGATCTTCCTGAATATCAGGAAAATTCCTTACAAGTATATTGAAACACACATATTCCGAAAACGCTAACGACATATACTTAAAACTTTTTAATGATACCAGAAAAGGGATCAATTTTTTATTCTGATCCCTTTCTAAAAATAAATCTTATTTGGTTAATAATCCTCTCTTTATATACCGCCGCTAAATTAGCTTGGACTTTTCATTTCTATAAAAAACGAGGTAAAAAATCTTCTTGAAACAGCTTTGTGTTGCAATGCCCGGTGTCGAGGGCTGTTCATTTCTACCTTAACAGCCTTGAGTAGATTCCGAATCTTCAGATTTTGTTGCAATGCCCAGTTTCTCGGGCTGTTCATTTCTACGGTATACCTCCAAAACTTCAGTAAAATCAATACTTTCCAGCATCATTTTTGCAAGTAATTCACAGAATATTCTGAAATCATTAATTTTCCTGCCTGTTTTTGGGTTCCTCGTTTTTCTGTTGACATAAGTATATATCGTATACTCTCCAAATGCAATATAAACAGAATATTTTCCCCTTAATTTTTCCTATAATTGGCACTGTTTATATGCCACTACTCCTTAGTGGCTGCTTTATGCAGCTACAGCATCATTCTGCTGTAACCACAGATCAGCATAACCTTTCTTTTCTTTCAGCAAATCACTATGAATTCCTCTCTCTATAACCGTACCATGCTCCATCACCAAAATCTGGTCGCAGTGTTTTACGGTGCTGAGGCGGTGGGCGATCATTACAATTGTCATGGATGGATATAATTCACAGAATGCTTTCTGGACTTTGGCTTCTGTTATGGTGTCGAGGGCACTGGTTGCTTCATCGAGGATCAGTAACTGTGGTCTTCGGAGAAGTGCACGGGCAATGGCAAGTCTCTGACGCTGACCGCCGGAAAGGTTGCTTCCATTTTCTTCGAGAAACGTATCCAGTCCCATCGGCATCTGGAAAACAAAATCGCAGGCACAGGCTTTTAATACCCTGATGAGTTCTTCTTCATCTGGAATCTCATGTTCTTCCAGTCCAATCGTAAGATTATTTCTTACCGTATCGCTGAACAGAAATGTATTCTGTGTCACAAAGGCAATCCTTTTACGCATCCATGACAATGACAGTTCAGATGTCGGAATACCATTGAGCAATACCTGTCCTGTTTCTGGTGTATAAAGTCCCTGAATAAGTTTCGCTGTGGTAGATTTTCCGCAGCCGCTTTCACCAACCAGTGCAATTTTCTGTCCTTTTTTCACTGAAAAATCAAGTCCGTTTAATATCAACGCTCTTGTTCCATACCGGAAGAAAACATCCTCAAACCGGATATCCATAATCTCCTCTTCCGGTTCGGTTCCACTCATATCTTCTGATTTTAAATCAAGGACATCATTCAGCCTTTCTGCTGCAATCAGTGCAGTCTGCAAATTTCCCTGAAGATCTACCAGATTCTGTACAGGACTCAGAAAGTAAGTCAGCAAAGATGAAAATGTCATCAGGGAACCAATACTCATCTCACCATTTGCAATCTTTAAAGCACCAACGCCCAGTAATACAAGACCGGAAATGGAAGTTACAAAGTCGATCAGGGATTCTTTGCTCAGGCTGAGCATACTGCCGGAAATATTGGTTTTCAGGTTTTCTTTGAATAATCCGGCTGTTTTTTCCTTAACTGTGTCTTCTGCCTGTGAAGTTTTGACCGTTTCCATTCCGTCAATAGATTCTTTTAAATAAGAGTTAAACTCTGCTCCCTGTTCCATTGACTTGCGGTTGTTTTTTTCCAGCGGTTTTATATATGCAATGCTGATGAGTGCATATAATATAAAAGTTGCAATCGCAATTATAAACAATGTTATAGAGGATTTATAAAGTACAGTTCCACACACCGCAACCAGAACCGTGTCAATCAGAATGGTTAAGGTCGCACCGGAAATCGCATCCCGAATCTTCTCCGCATCGCTAAAGCGGCTGAGGATTTCTCCTGTTTTTCTTGTCTCAAAGAAGCGCATCGGAAGGTTTACAACGTGGTCGTAATATCCCAGCATCAGTGGAAGGTCAATATTTTCACTCATCAGCATCAGAAGCTTTCCACGAAGAAGTTCTACTGCCATTTTAATAACGTACAGACCTCCAAGAATTATCAGAAGTGCTACAAAACTTTCCAGTCCTTTTCCTGCTGTTCCATATCGGTCAAATTCAGGCAGTACGGAATCTATAAGATACTGAAAAACAAAAGTTCCGCAGATTCCAATAAGTGTTACAAAGAAAGACAAAACTGTTATGATACCCAGAAGCTTCTTCTGCTTTGAAAGCATATTTATAAAACGCTTCAGTTCTCCCTTCTTTCGGTTTTCTGCACGAAAAGTTTCTGTCTTATTGTAGAAGATAATATTTCCCAAAAAACATTCCTGAAATTCTTCTCTTGTCATGGAACGCTTTCCTATATCCGGGTCACAGATTTGCAATTTGTTTCCTTTAAAGTCAGAAACTACAACATAATGTTCATAAACACCACGATTAAGAATTCTGATGATCACAGGATTGGAAAAATCATAGCCGGACAACACTTCCCACACATCTTCCGCACTGCCGCCTCTGGCATCTCCCTTTAAGCCAAATCGACTTGCCCCTTCCAACATTCCATAAATATTAGCCCCGTTCTGATCTACCTGAATTGCATCGCGGATAACTGCCATTGGCAATTTTAAGCCATAATACTCGAGGAGCATGGACAGACAGGCTGCTCCGCAGTCTTTTTCGTCATGTTGTCTAATTAAATGTATCTTTTTCATAGTGCATCCATCCTTTCTTTTGATGGTGTTATTATCGCATTTTTTATCGTTCACCTCTAACGACATATAGTTGAAAAAAATGCCAGCAACCACTGAATTAAAATTGTTCAGTAATTGTTGGCATTTCTTGTTTTTCAAATATCCTTTTTTGTACCTTTTCGGGATGTTCATTTCTACTTAGCTATTGGTACCCAGGAGATCAGAACTATCACGTTACAATGCCCGGTATCTCGGGCTTTCCATTTCCACTTAGAACTCAGAGAGACAATCTTTTATGATACGAAGCTACAATACCCAGTTTCTCGGGCTTTTTATTTTTACTTTCTCAGACGCAGCTAAGAAACTTGAAACTAGTCTGTTGCAATGCCCGGTATCTTGGGCTTTTCATTTCTACTGGGAGCGTTTTCGGATGGAAAGATGAGTCTTTTCAACGTTGCAATACCCAGTTTCTCGGGCTTTTTATTTCTACAAATCCAACTGACGAAGAAAGCATCTCAGCAAAGCTGTTGCAATGCCCAGTTTCTCGGGCTTTTCATTTCTACCCTCGAAATTATTCATCGGGAGTATAATGTAGCTGTTAGAGTTGCAATGCCCGGTATCTCGGGCTTTTCATTTCTACGGTACCCTCTGAAAACCATAGTAAAATCAATAGTTTCCAGCATCATTTTTGCAAGTAATTCACAGAATATTCTGAAATCACTTATTTTTCTGGCCGTTTTGGGGTTTCTCGTTTTTATGTTGACATAAGTATATATCGAACACTCGTCAAATGCAACATAAACTTTCTTTTAATAAGCTACCTTCCATCCCTTTTTCGATAAGCATGCCCTAGGCGCATTGTTTCAGATAGGTAAAGTCTCTGTTTCATTTATGCCTCATACAAAGAATTTCCCATCTGTTCCGGCACTGAAAGAAATTTTTTCGATGCCGAAACGGATGAATACCATAAAAACTTATCTGGCATGTTTACCTCTGACAAATGAAACATTTAAGACTCTGGTAAGCTCATTTGAAAATGCTGTTGAAAAACAGAATCCTGCACCTTTCCACAGGGCATTCAGATATCTGTTGCGTGTAAAGCATCTGGTAACCAGGCAGTGTCCATAAACGCTCCAGTATCCACCTGACTTGTTACATCCAAACGGGCAACGATAAGTTGTTCCACCATTTACTTCACGGGTTTCCATTTCGTTCATAGTTTTAAGATTTTCTGCTGTTTTTGTAGTCTTCATAAACTCTGTTCTCCTTTCAAAATACCTTCTTTTTTAATATCTACTGTTTTCTGGTAACGTGTTTCTCCTTTCTTTTGATGGTATCATTATTGCATTTTTTCTCGTTCATCTCTAACGACTAAAAATTGAATTTCCGGTTACTTCTTGTTTAATTTATTTTCTTTATATCTTACAGGTTTTTCATTTCTTTCTTTTTATAGATGTATTGAAGCAGAAATATGAAGCAAGTTCTAACGACATATAATCAAAAATGCCAGCAACCACTGAATTGAAATTTTCCAGCAATTGTTGGCATTCTTTATTTTCCCAATATTCTTTTTGTGCCCTTTCGGGATTTTCATTTCTACAAACGTGTCAAAATGTTTGGAACTGCTCAGGCAATGTTGCAATGCCCGGTATCTCGGGCTTTCTATTTCTACCTCATGTGGATGCAGTAAAGAGATTTGCTACAGAAAAGTTGCAATACCCAGTTTTTTGGGCTTTTCATTTCTACAGACATGTCAAAATGCATGTCGAAGAATTCCGGACAGAGTTGCAACGCCCAGTCTCTCGGGCTTTCCATTCCTACGGTGCCCCCTGAAAACCATCATAAAATCAATGGTTCCCCACATCATTTTTGAAGTAATTCACAGAATATTCTGAAATTCATCATTTTCTTGCTTGTTTTTGGGTTTCCCGTTTTTCTGTTGACATAAGTATAGCGTAAATTGGAAAAATGTTCAATCCCTAAAGTTCTTTACTCCCCTGACTATTTTAGCTATACTCATACTCAAATACCTTATCCAGGTCCTGCATCTCCTGTAATTTCTCCCGCAGTTCTTTCCACCCGCTTCTCTGGCAGTGTTCCTGTAAGAGGTCTATAAGTTCTTCGTTCCTGTTTTCCTGTCCGGTTATGCAGTTGAATTTCCACATGGAATGGTAGCTGATGCACATAATGATGGTAAGGTCTTTTTCCATATCTATCTGAGCTGGTTCCATGCAGGTTACTGCATTGACAAAGGCATCTTTCACATACTCATCTACAGGTGAAGTGCCTTTCTTTTTGTTATATTCATATAAGATCAGTCCCATATAGCGGTAAATGAGTTCTATCGGGTGTTCTTTGCAGTTGAGCAATTTCCTGTTGGTCAACATTCCGTAAATTTTTTCTGCAAATTCTTCGTTTACTTCTTCTATATAATAAGTATAAATTGCTTTCAGCAAAACGTATAATTCATATTTAAATTCCCATTTTTCCAATGTCTCGTCTATCTGTTCAAAGATATTTCCTTCTCTTCCAAAATACGCTTTCCTGTATTTCTCAAAAATCTGTTTTCCTTTTTCATCCTTTCTCTGAATTGCATAATGGAGCAGATGAGAGTAAGTAATATTCTGGTTAATGGTCTGCTGCCCGAATTCCTGAATCGCTTTCAGAAATGCCGCTTCCGGATCTCCCTGAAGTAAAATATCGTTCTCCGAATCCCATAATCGCAAAAACGTCATATACTGTCCCAGTGCGCTATAAGATCTTGCGAGGTCTGTCACCTGACAGCAGTCCGCTGCTTCCATTTCCAAATCCTGTGCTGCTTTCTTATAAGTATCTTTTATTTTTTCCAACTGAGCCACATTTTTCTTCATCATCTCACAGGCTTCCTCATATCGGTAACTGTCTGCCAGAAATACTGCTGCCCTGTTTCGTATACTTAAATATTCCAGCACATGAATCTGCTGCTTCATCCCTTCCAGTTCTTCAAAAAGCGCATACGCTTTTCGACTCTGACCTACATGGTTATAGCAGGCAATTCCGCTTTTAATCAGGGAAATCCAATCTCCACTCCACATCTGTGCCTGAAATTTCTTCTTCATTTTCCACAGCAGTTCAAAAATAAACAGACATTTTTCCACATTTGGTTCTCTCTGATACAAGCTCCCGGAAAGGGCAGCAACCGAAGCGGAAAAACTTCTTCCATCAAATTTCAATCCATCTATATTGATTTCACTTCTGGAAACCAGCATGGAATATGCCAGTTCAAACAGTCTGTAATAATCTGATGTTTTATAAACCTGAATACTTTCCATTAATACAGAAAGTGTTTTGCGCATCCTGTCTGTATCTGTAAATCTGTAATCTTCTGAATATTCCAGTCCACAGATAAGGAACTTTCGCAGAAGAATATCCAGAATCGGGTTCTGTCCATGATAAATTAATTCTTTCCCATAGCCAGCATCCAGTTCCTCTGTTTTGCTGAGAAAATCTTTCCCCAGGAACATTCTTGCTGTAATCGCCGCAACTGCATAGGTATCTGCAGAAGCAGAAAAAATGAACTGTTTACTGTTAAGCTGTTCCGGTGCTGTAAAGCCATTGCTAAAACTCAGATGCTCTTTTTTTATTCCTTTTCCCTCTTCATTGATCTCTACTGCGCTGTAGAAGTCAATAAACTTGGCAAATCCTGCTGTCATTGTCTCAAAATCAAAGTTTTCCAAAAAGATGTTTCCCGGATGCAGATCCAGATGTAAATATTTCTTATGCAGCTCTCCCAGAGATATTAAAACCGCATCAATAATTTTAAAAATCAGTTCTGCTTTCCATTCTTCTTCCTCTGAGGATTCTTCAAGCATTTCAATAATCTCGGACAAAAACTTTCCGTTTTTTGCCATATGCATTACTGCATATTCCTTTCCATCCTGCTCAAATACAGTCATCGCAGGAATAGCAACGCTTTTTTCCAGAGAGTTTTCGATATCCTGAGATATCTTTTTTTCATACTCCAGGGTGGAGGTTCCTGTCTCATCCAGATTCATTTCTTTCAATACATATGGCAGTTCATCTTTAGACCCTGTGACAGAACAGTTTTCTACCGCATACAGACATGAACTTTCTGTTTTGCAGATTGTACACAGTATTTTATAATCTCCCACATACATCACTTCTCACCTCCTGCATAATACCATTCACATTCTTTCACAGAATATGGGAAACACAGACAATATCCACTGTTTCCAATATTCTGTAACCTGTCTTTCTGTACCACTAATTCATCCTCTTTCTGCAGAATTTCTTTTTTCTTTTTAAACTCCTTTTCATTCTCATTTATCTGTCTGGATAAATCTCTGCCTGCAATAAATTCCAGAACATACTGAATATCTCTGGTTACATAATTCATCATTCGTGCAAAAGGAAAGCTTTTTTTCAGATTACCACCGAAAATATCAGGATTCTTTTCTTTATCATTCTCCACATATTTCTTTATTAATTTGTCTCTTAAAATGCATACATACTCAAACAGCATATCTCCTCTGTCTACAGGATAGGAATTATCTCTGGTCTTAGTTCTCATCTTATCTTCTGCTTCATCTTTCAGATCATTTACATATTCAGGATACCATTCTCTTTCAACTCCATATCCTACAGCCTCAAAATACATATCTCTTTTGTTTTCACTTCCTGTTGCAATTGTAAATTTGGTTAATGCAGTTTTTGACATCATCTGCGGGATTTTTATGCTTTCTTTCACAGTTTCTCTACTTCCATCCTCTTTCGTCTTTGTTGTTTCTACTTTTAGCGGACGATTACGGATATAATAATCCAGACTATAACTTGCTCCTACTGTAGATTTGCTTTCACTTTCAGGTCCCTGTTCAATAAAATCTTCACAATACCATATATGAACAATATCTTCTTTTTTTCTCCGGATTTTTTCTTCCGGTTTCTTCTTTTTCCCTGATAATCTCTTCTCTTCTTTTTTGTCAGACTGCGTCTGGACATCTTCAGATAAATTCTTTTTCAGAAATTCATACTTCCACGGCTGTTTGCTGCCGAATGTCCAGTTTATATTCTCAAAATTTTTTTCACATCCATTTTTCATAATGGCATCTCGCATTGCTTTTTGTAGTCTCCTCATATATCCATACCGATATTCTATCGCCGAGACATATTTTGAATCTTTACTTTTTTGCAGAATAACCTGATCTATAAGAGTTTTAAAATCATCCTTCTTATGTTCTTCATAAAGATTTTTCATCTTCGTGGTGATATATAAGGTATTCCCATTCAGAATTTCTCTGTTTTTTTCAGGTTCCACTTCCTCCATGAATTTCTTAATTTCCTCATCTACTGTATCGCATAAAGAATGCTGATACACAATTTTTCTGTACGGTGGAATCTTGCCCTTATTTACTTCTACTGTATACATTTTGCTTTTTAAATTTTCATGCTTCTGACTGCCGGTCTCAATATCATCCAGCATAATATGTAATACCCGGTTTATCCCCTCTTTTGTTTCAATAATCCGGTTTTCTCCTTCCTCTTTCCACATATTGGGGTTTTTTATTCCTTCCTCATGATATCTGTCAAGATAATACATCGAAACAGCATCTACAATATCTGGCACATAAAATTGTGGAAGCCTAGCCATGCAAAGCAATTTATCAACATCTGCTGAACTCAGGTTGAAATAAATTCCCAGTTGAATCATTATTTCTCTGTCAGGAACGCTGTAATTCTCTATTGTTTTGATTTTCTGCTTCTTTCCATTTGTTTTTGCTTCTTTCTCTTTTTCCTTCTGTGTTTTCTGCGCCATTTTTATCTGATATTTTATTTCTTGGATATCTTTCTTTGTACATAATTTCTTTATATAACCATTTTTGTAACAATAAACTTTATCCATCAGTTTGTCTGAGCCTATATCCAGAGACAGCCAGTATTCTTTTTTCATTACCCGAAGTGTTGTCCAGGATATTTTTTTACAGTTATATTTCTCTTTAAATATTTTTACATATCCATTCAGACAGTCCACAAACAATTCGTTTGGAAACATTCCTTTTTCAATAAAGAAATGTACAAAAGCCGCATGACTTCTGTTTTCAATCCAATATTCTGCACATTTTTCCAAAGTTTCGTATTCTTCTTCCCTGATACAGCGATAAACTTCTAAATTCCTTTTATTGCAGGAAGCAAAAGTATTTTTATTCGATAAATATACGTTTTCCCATTGGCTGATATCATTTGTTCTCATACTGTCCATCCCCTTAACTTATAATCTGCTTTAACACTTACAATTCAATTTTATAATACAATTCATGTTTTTACAAACTACAGAAAGTTGAATTTTTCCATAACAGAAACCCGTAAGGATGTCAAGCGGATATTCGCAATCCGCTTCGCTACTTGATTTGGTTAAATTTCAACTATTGGTCGTTAGTATCCGTTCGTTTTTGCATTTATACTGAAATCAGCAAATGAAAAGGAACCATAACTTCCCTTCATTCATTTGCAATCTGCAACAAGTCGGGTGGCTGCCGGATATCGAGCTACGGTGGCTGCCTGTACGAAAAGTTTCTTAATTCTCCAAAATCTTTTCTAAAATATATGAATCCATTCCTCCCCCTCCTGCGTTATAATTAATGAACGGGAGAACAAAAGGAGACAGTAATGACAACAGAAAAGCAATATCTGGAATACCTCATTCAGCAATACCAGAACTTAATATATTCGATATGCCTGAAATCCGTCGGCAATCCTTTTGATGCCGAGGATCTGACTCAGGAAGTATTTCTGTCTGCCTATAAGAACCTTTCCCGTTTTGATGGTGCTTATGAAAAAGCCTGGCTGAGTAAAATCGCAGTCCGCAAGTGTCTGGACTACTTAAAAGCTGCCGGACGGCGAAGTATTCCGACCGAAGATACCTACTTTTCCCAGATTCCGGATCATCAGTCTTCTCCCGAAGATGAATATATGCTCACTGCATCCAATACCCATGTTCAGGCATTGTGTATGCAGTTAAAAAGTCCCTACAAAGAAGTGGCTTACGCGCATTTCTGTGAGGAACTTTCTGTAAATGAAATTGCCCAGAGAACCAATAAAAATCCCAAAACGATTCAGACACAGCTTTACCGGGCAAAGGCTATGCTGAAAAAAATGCTGGAAAGGAGTGATTAGATGCATATTGATAACGATGATTTAATAAAATTTGAAAATGGAACCATGGAAGAAGATGAACTGATAGAATTTCTTTCCCATCTGGATCGTTGTGATTTCTGTCTGGAGCAGATGATGACACAGGAATCGAACACTCCTGCTGCTTCTGCTCCCGCTTATCTGGCTGATCAGATCCTGGGAAAAGCTGACTCCGGAGAAGTTCAGTTTGCAAAAGCAGCTAATAAAGCATCCCATAAAGTCCAGCTTCTCTATTACGGATTACAGACAGCCGCCGGAATTGCCGTTGCACTGTTTTTGCTGTTCAGTGTTCCGGAAATTGATTTTTCCTTTAAGGCACCTTCCTATTCCGTGCAGACAAACCGGTCTTCGCCGGACAGTGAAAGCGGTCGGCTTTATAATTTTACCAGAGATATCGGACAAAGCATCTGTGATGGAACCGGCTCTCTGGCTCAGTATTTAAATGATTTTTCCAGTAAAATAATGAATGGAGGCAAATAAAGTATGCAAAAACAAAAACGTGGATTCTGGCTTTTTATTTTTTCCTTAATCCCCGGTGCAGGAGAAATGTACATGGGGTTTAAGAAACAGGGAATCAGTATTATGCTGCTGTTCTGGGGTGTATTTGCCGTAGGGTCATGCACCGGAATGGACTGGCTTATATTCCTTATTCCAATTATCTGGTTCTACAGTTTCTTCAATGTACACAACCTGAAATCTCTTTCCGAAGAAGAATTTTATTCTGTGGAGGACTCTTATGTGCTTCATATGGATAAACTGCTGGGAGATGTGGATACCCTGCTCTCTCATCACAGAAAACTGACGGCCATTGTATTGATCGTATTCGGAGCTTCCATCCTGTGGAATAATCTTGTGGATTTCTTCTATATGATTCTTCCGGGTTATCTGGCAAATGTTCTGGGAACCTTTGCATATCACCTTCCTCAGCTTGTAATTGCAGTAGCCATTATCTTTGCCGGTATTTATATTCTTACACGTAAGAAAGACGCTCTGGATAAAGAACAGCAGGAGTCTGATACATTCTCTAAAAATGAGCATTACTGGACTCCTTATCATCCTTTTCAGCAGGATATGAGAGATCCTGGAAATGCAGGTGCAAATACGAATGCAATGACTGCCCCGAATGTATCAGAGAATGTCGATACAGCAAATGTTGAAACTTCTGCAAATACTGCTGATACAGCAGTCACCAACAGCCAGCCTGTATCATTAAAAAAAGAATTTTCCGGAGAAATTGAGGACACGGATAACAATAACAATTAACCCTGAATCCAAAATGAGATCCAGATTTGCGATTATACACTGGTCGCAAATCTGAATCTCATTTTTAATTCATAAATTATCTCTTGTTTCTCTGATTGCGCTTATACAGATACCGACACTTCTCCAAATGCCAGCACTGTCTCCTCTCCATTCTCTTCCCGTACTTTCAGTCTTCCATCCTGACATATTTCCAATGCGAATGCTTTTCTTGAGGAGTTTCCGTCTGTAATGGTGATCTCATGTCCCGGGATCATGTTATGGCTGATGTAGTCCGGAGATAGTTTTAAATCTCTGGTTTCTTTTCTCAGTTCATTTACAATCACTGCGGCGAGGCGGTTTCTGTCGGCTGTGTCGGCTGCTTCTCTGTCTGTATACAATGCTCCGGCAATCTTCTGCAGTTCTGTCGGCAGGGTATCTGAATCCTGATAAAGATTCAGACCGATTCCTACTACGACAAAATCAATATTTCCGCTTTCAAAATCCGTCACTGCTTCTGTGAGAATTCCGCAGACTTTCCTGCCGTGATAAAACAGGTCATTTACCCATTTAATGTCAAGCTGAATCCCACAGATCTGTTCTACTGCTCTGTACACTGCTACCGCTGCTGCTGTGGTGATCAGAAGACTGTCATGTAAGGTTCCCTGTGGTTTCAGGATCACGCTCATATAAAGTCCGGCATCTGCCGGAGAATAAAATCCCCGTCCGCGCCGTCCTCTGCCTGCGGTCTGGCTTCTGGCAATTACGAAGGAACCGTGTCCTGCTTCTCCGATCATCGCCTCTTTCTTGGCTGTCTGGTTCGTAGACTCCAGTTCATCATAAATATCTATCTTAACTTCCGGATCATCCAGAAACAGACGGATTCCCTCCTGTGACAGACGATTTGTGTCCTTCGCAAGCATATAGCCTTTATTCGGACCCGCTTCAATACGGTATCCTTCTTCCCGAAGAGATTTCACAGCTTTCCATACTGCTGCCCTGGTGCATCCCAGTTCACCGGCAATGCGTTCCCCGGAAATTACTTCTCCTTTATTCTTCTCTAACATTTCCAAAAGACTTGATTTTACCGTCATCTTTACCCCTTTTATGGTATGTGTCATACCCTGTTATGATATATTCCTAATCATACCATCTGACAGATCTTTTGTCTAATGTTTAGAAAACCCCAGATAAAACAGTTCTCTGACTTTTGTAATAACTTTTTTTTGCAATTGAACTACAAATTGCTGATCTGATTATATTTATAAGTCTACTATAGCAATCCTCGTAAATAATGCATTTAAGACAGTTCAGCAGAGGGTGAAAGACAAGGAAGATATCTGCAGGCGTGCTGACGCACGGCAAAGATATCTGACGCAGGATTTCACCCTCTGATGGACTGGATTAAGATGCGTTATTTTAGAGGATCGCTATAAATTACTGCTCAATTATCCGTCAGGACCGCAACCGCTGCTGAGAAAACCACGCCAGCCCCGAATATTAGCGTAATAATATCCGCAGAATGAAAATCAATATTAAATATCATCCCGCCTGCGATCATAACCTCCAGCGTAACGATCAGTCCCAGGATCACTGCCATTGTCTTTGAACATTTATGGTTCTCTTTTCTTCTCATTTCCTGTGTGGTACCTGCTGTATTTCTCATAAGATTTTCCTCCCTGCCTGATATCGAACATATTTTCCGAACATATATTCGCTTTTGATATATCATACCACACATGATTCCAAAATGGAAGTCTTTTTTCCGAACATTTGTTTCTTTTTTATAAACAGTCAGGGGGATTGTCATGTTCATCCGGATTTAATCCGGATAACACACCAATCCCCCTGGTTAAAAATATATTTTCTTTTTATAGTTCTTTTTATAATTTCTTCTATAATTCCAAATCACATAAACTGTGCAAACACCGATGCCCCGACAACCGTCAGCAGTCCGGCAACCGCAATGGCAAGGCTGCTCATAGCCCCTTCTACTTCACCGAGTTCCATAGCCTTGGCTGTACCAATGGCATGGGCGGAAGTTCCCAGTGCCAGTCCTTTGGCGATTGGTTCTTCGATATGTGCCAGTCTGATCACGGTTTCTGCGATCATATTTCCCAGAACACCGGTGATGATAATAACCGCAACTGTGATCGTTACGATGCCGCCAAGTTCTTCAGAAACACCCATTCCGATTGCAGTGGTGATAGACTTCGGAAGAAGTGTGACATACTGCTCGTGACTCAGTCTGAACAGTTTTGCAAGAAGCAGAACACTGACCATACTTGCAAGTACGCCGGAAACGATTCCGATCACGACAGCTTTCAGATTCTTTTTCAGAAGTTCCATCTGCTGGTACAGTGGAACTGCCAGGCAGACAGTTGCAGGTGTGAGCAGATAGCTGATGTACTGACCACTCTGGTTATAAGTATCATAGTCAATATGCAATAAACTCAGAACTGCCATTACCGCGATGATCGCGATCAGAAGCGGGTTAAAAATTGCCATCCTGAATTTTCTTTTTAAAAGAAGTCCTGCCTCATATGCAATCAGGCTGATAGCTGCGCCGAAAAATATCGAATTACTCATAAATTGTGTCATGATTTCTTCTGTCCTTTCTTTCTGTCCTTACGAATAACCGTCTGAGTGACACGTCCTGTCACAACCATAACCACAACCGTGGTAATCACAGTGATCAGAATGATCGGCACACACACCGGTTTTAACGCACCCCAGGCAGTCAGAAGTCCGACGCCTGCCGGAATAAACATAACCGGCATGATCTCAATGAGAAATTCAGCAGCTTCTTTGACCTGTTCCAGTTTGAGAATGTGTGTTCCCAGTGCGATTAGCATGATCACCAGTCCATACACACTCGCAGGTACAGGAAGCGGGATCAGGACGTGCAGTCCTTCCCCTATTGCGGATATCAGTAAAATAATCCAGAATTGTCTAACGTATTTCATGTTCTGTCTCCTCTGATTTTTGTTTCTGCATAACATAAATCACATTTATGCAGAGTCCTTGTCTGTTCACTCATTCTGCGGCATATGGCATCAATCTATTGTACTGCTACTGGTTTCATCATTCCGTTTACCAGATTCTCGTACTCCTGCGTTTCTTCAAGAGACGCACGTCCGGTTCTCTGGATCTTTGTCACTCCCGGATACTGTCCCGGAAAAGATTCCAGCATGATCCCATCGCCGTATATTTTTACTTCATCCCCGTTTTCCAATACATCATCAGAAATTAATTTTCCTTTTTTATTGTAAATACCCTCTTCCGGTACTTTTGCACTGAAAATCGCTCCGTTTTTCGTGTTTACAAAAATTCCGGTCTTCAGAAATTCTCCGGTCTCAATATAAATTGCAGGAATTGCATTCGCTTCCTGCTGCTGTTCTTCCTCTTTTACAAGCTGTGCCTGCTCTCCGACCATGTTCCAGAAAGCTCCTCCCATGACTGCGAAAATGGCGATCAGAACAACCATACCAATGATGAATTTCCAGTCTCTTTCTTTTTTCTTCAAGTATTCAACTCCTTTTTATTGGTCTAACCAATCCTGGTTTGCTACGTTTTTTAATTATACCGTATCCACTGTAAATTTCAAGGCTGTTTTCCCCGAAACTTCGAATAAAAACGGGTTACCACGAAAAATAGACCTGTTTCTAAAAATAAAATAATCCTGAACAGGTTTTAAAGTCAACAGACCTTATACCTGCCAGGATAATTTTATATTGAGCTGACGGTGTGTCAGCCGGATATTTACAATCCACTTCGATACCCGCCCATAACCGCCAGCTCCTGTCACTTATTTTATTTACACTTCGTTTGATTTACTCTTTATTCTCTTTTTAACAGATATTATTCCTGTCCAAGTGCGCTCATGATCAGGCCTCTTAATGTTTCATCACCTAAATCTCTGCACTCACTTTCTTCTTTGAGAACCATTGTGTTCTGCTCGTCTTCTGTGTATGGTTTCCATTCAAGACCATCCTGGCTTGGGGAACCTGTTTTTGCAAAGTTGAGCCATGCTGTTGCAACTACATCCTGAACTTTATGAGCATCTTCGCCGCCGCCTGTTGCGCGTGTTACAACCGGAATATCTACGTTATGGAATGCATAGATCAGTTCTGAGCAATGGAAAGCAACTCCACCACCATTTACAGGTGCTTCATAATCAAACAGATAAGAATAAACAGGTGCTGTAGCATCTTTCAGTTTTGCGGAAAGCAGTTCTGCTACGGTTTCTCTCATAAATCCACTGTAGAAATATGCATCTGCAAGTTTCTGATCCGGGAATACTTTTGCAAATTCATCTGCAATTTCCTGTGCTTTATCGCCATATCTGTCAGTCAGATTTGCCATGGTTTCTTCTTCTGTCCACTCATTCTTCTTTCCATCAAGAATGTTCCAAGAATAGTCAAATTCTGCAAATGTAGAACCGATCATAACCGGAATGTCTGCTGCCCAGTCACAGTAATCTTCCATGACATATTTGTTGTCAACAGATGGAGCCCATGCATATCCACGGGTATTGAATGCGATCTTTCCACGTTCTTCTGTAATTTTGTCGTAAGCGCTTGCTCCGGCAGTTACCAGATCTGTATAATCCATGGTTTTGAGTTCGTCTACCTGACTCTCATCCAGTCCGAGATTTTCCAGTGTATAAGCTGCGGCCTGCTGTGTTACTTCCTGTGTATTGTCGATTCTTCCGAATACAGCACTTTCGCAGATAACTTTATTAAATAAGCCTTCTGCTGCCGGAGTTTTCATCAGAGTGAGAACTTTTCCGCCACCACCGGACTGTCCGAAAATAGTAACATTGTCAGGATCTCCACCGAAGGTTTCAATATTATCCTTGATCCACTGAAGAGAAGCTACAAGGTCTGCGATACCAAGATTACCTGTATTTTCATATTCATCACCATAAGCAGACAGGTCAAGGAATCCAAGTGCATTCAGACGATGGTTGACAGTTACTACAACCGCATCCCCATATTCACTTAAATTTTTGCCGTCATATGCTGCGGATTCAATGGAAGAACCGTTGTTATATCCGCCTCCATGGAAGAATACAAGAACCGGTTTTTTAGCTGTTTCATCTAACTGCTGTGTCCAGATATTTAAGTTCTGGCAGTCTTCTCCCTGAATCCAGTAACGGTGAGGCCACAGCATTTCATCGGAGCCTACAGAAGTCTGTTCCGGAATCTTACATGTTTTTCCATATGCCTGTGCATTATAAACGCCATCCCATGCTTCTACTTTCTGAGGCATCTGGAAACGTTCTGATGCAGCATACGGAACACCAAGGAATGTATAGGTATCATCATCCATAAATCCTTTAATCTGTCCGGCCTCTACTTCTGCGACCGGTGGATTATAAGCGTCAAAATCCTCTGCCATAACTGTAAGTGGTGCAAATGCAGAAGTTAATACAGTAGCAGTAGCTAATACACCGGCAAGTTTCTTTCTGTTTTTCATCATAAACTTTTTTCTCCCTTCTTTAAAACAGATGCCCCTTATCATCTTTTCCGCTCTTTATGGGGCCTGTCGTTATCTGATGGTATTAATATACCAGTTTCCGGAGAAATTTTCATTTTTACCATTTTGACAATCGCTATACTATCTTAACTTCTTTCTTTGTACTATCTTGCACTCTTGTCTGAATCTTGCACTTTGATCATTTTTTTCACTTTCAGGCAGATATCCGCAATCCGCTTCGCTGCCTGCCTGATTTGGTTAAACCATATATTTTTTACAGATATCTGCGCAGAACTCCAACTGTCATTCCTGTTGTTTTCTTTACTACTCTGTAAAAATATGACTGATTCGGATATCCACTTCGACAACAGATTTCCTTCATTGGAAGCTGTCCTTCTTTCATCATGCGAACGGCTGCTTCCAGACGGATATCTGTCAGAATTTCAATAAATGTTGTCTTTCGTTCCTGTTTCAAAAGCCTGCTCAGATAAAAAGAACTGATTCCAATTTCCTTTCCGGCATCTTCCAATGACAGGTCTTTGCTGAAATTTCCTTTTATATAGTGCAACACTTTACGGATATATTCTGATTCTTCGTATGGCTTTTCCGTAAGTGCATTTCCAAGTTCTTCTATATGAGTTTCCGTCCATTTTAAAACCTCATCTGCACAGGACATTTTTCCAAAATCCTGTGTGAAAATCCTGCTGTTCCATCTGATTTCATTCTCTCCTGCCAGATTTTCCACTTCTGCCCTGAGCTGTAAGATAAACTCCAATGCCTGTACTTTAAACAATTCGGTTTCTTCCCGACTGATTTCATTCTTTTCCGCAATTGTCTGGCTGCTCACCAGTTCCATACATTCCTGTGTCTTATTTTCCATCAGAAGCTGCAAAACTTCAGGCAGAATATCAGATAACATCATTTTTCTTGTAATGACTTCTCCATACTGAAAAAAACTGATGCCAGGTTTTGTTTTCCCCTGTACTGCGATCCTTGCTTCATACAGGCCTGTATCATACTGCTGCGGGTCTGATTTCCAGCGGCTGATTCCCACCGCAAACGGAAGATGTTCCTCCCCAAGTTCCCGGCAGACAGCATCCGTAATTTCTATGATCCATTCCTCGTAACCTTCTTCCAGGGCTTTTCCCGGAAAAATATAAAGATAAAAGATATCTTTATGGCGCATTCCCACGCAGTTACAGTATCGCCGCATCTGCTCCAGTATCAGCTTTTCCTTCTCCTTCCAGTTCCATCCAGCCTTTTTCAACTCTTCAAGTCCATTGGGTTTCCATGCCGTAAAAACTCCTCCTGCTGCTGCCTGCGGATATTTTTCCCAGAAGTCCTGATAACTTTCAGAATCAGACTGCCGCAGAAACAAAGACATCATCCACTTTCCTGCTGCCAGCTCCGCAAGTCCGTCTTCTCTTTTTCTGCCCTCCGTAAGCTGTATCCTAAATTCCTTTTCCTTATCCAGAATCCTGCAGACTTTTTCGATCGCGGCAACCATTTCTTCTTTTGACGCAGGTTTCAGAAGATATTCCACTGCGCCAAGCTGTATGGCTTTTCTTGCGTAATCAAATTCACTGTATGAGGTATGTATGATAACCTTCATATTTATATTTCTCATCTTCAGGATCTCAATCGTCTCCAGTCCGTTTAGTCCTGGCATATTAATATCCACGATGGCAATATCCGGTTTGAACTCTTCTGCTTTTTTAAGAAAATCAATCCCGTCTCTGGCGCTTGGAAGAACCTCAATATTTTCAAATTCTGTCTGAATCTTATGTTCCAGTGCCCTGCATTCAATGGATTGATCATCTGCTATCATCAGTCGGTACATTTTTTATTTCCTCCCACATGATCAGGCGGATCGGGGCCGCCCTGCTGCTTTCTGTAGAGATTTCTGCGGGGTGCTTTTTCAGATACCTTCTATTCTTATTGTAATTTTACACCCTTTTCTCTCTTCACTCTCTATGTCCATAGAAACCTTTTCTCCATAAAGAATCTTCAGTCTGGAATATACATTTCCCAGACCTATTTTCATACTGTCTCCTTTATAATTTATCATTTCCTGTCTGATCTGCTGCAGTTTTTCTTCTTCTATTCCCACACCATTATCTTCTACCATGATATATCCCGCACCTTCCTCTTCATGATAGCTGGTTGTAAGTTTTACGCGCCCGCCTTCTGTATATTTTCCGATTCCATGTACCACCGAGTTCTCGATCAGAGGCTGCAGTGTCAGCGACGGAACCAGGATATTGTGAAAAGATTCATCCAGGTCAAAGAGAAATTCTATGCGGTCTTCATACTGTTCTTCCTGAATGAAAATATAATTTTCCAGTTCTTCAATTTCTTTAAAAAGGGAAATGGATTTCCCCGAAAAATCCAGACTGAACCGGAACATTTTTGCCGTTTTATTCAGCAGAAACTCTGTTTTTTCTGCATTTTCAAAATACGCAGTTTCCGCGATCATATTTAAGGTATTAAACATAAAATGAGGATTGATCTGCATCTGAAGTTCACGGTATTTACTTGCTTCCAGTTCTTTCTGTATCCTGATATTTTCCTGGAGAACCGCTATCTGCTGTTTCAGTTTATCTGTCATCTGATTAAAAATATGGACAAGCAGAGAAATGTCTTTATCCATTTCCACTTTTCCATGCCCCGGATGTATTTCCTCAAATTCTCCCTCTCCGATCCGTCTGGCACCGTGTACCAGTTCCTGCACAGGAAGCAGTACAGAATTATAAATTTCTGAGATTTCTCTCCACAGATAGACACACACACCCAGAAAAACGATCAGGTAACATCCCAGAAACCACATCCTCCGAACTCTGAGATTTTCTGAAATTTTATCTACATATGTTAAATACTGACGATTTACCGTATCATACTCTTCCAGAAGAACATCGTAGACAGAAACAGCTTCTGCGTATGCGGTATCGATCTGACGCTGCCATTCTTCTTCGGAGTTTTTTTCTGCCACCATATTTTTGACATTCTCTGCCTTTTCCTCCAGGAATGTGTGCACTTTCATCAGGTTATAAAGTCTTCTGAGTGCGTCTTTATCATTGGTATTATCGAAAAGATAATCCAGGCTGTCTTCTCCCTGTTTCAGATAGATTTTCAACTGAAGATAGTCTTCTTCCAGTGCATCGTACAATACATATCTTCGCAGATATTTCATTGCCTGTTCCTGAGTGATTGCAAATTCTTCCAGAGAACGGATATTATAGGAAGCCTGCCTGTATTTCTCATTGCTGTTGCTGCTGAAGATCAGGGTAAATACATTCAGGCATATCATACTGCCTATCACAAATACCAGAAATTCTGCCAGATGCCGCTTCAGGGTATATTCTTTTTTTCTTTTTTCCATATAAAATTCTGTTCACCCCCGTGTCTTTTAACCTGATTTCTTTCACTCTGTAAAATCTGCCCTGTACTCATATGTGGCATCTACATAGACTTCACATGGCTCTTTATCTGGATTTTCACAGTATTCTTCTAACATTTTCACTGCCTGATATCCCATCTGTCCGGCATTTTGCTGCAAAGTTCCAATATAAATTCCCTCTTTTATAAAGTTCTGCACTGTCCTGGAATTTTCCATTGCAAGTACGGTCATCTTTTTATCCATCTGTTTCAGGACATCTCCTACATGAAGCGGTGAGTTTCCCTCTGCACAGAAAATAGTGTCTGCATCCTCAAACTCATCCAGCGTACTCTGAAGCTGGCGCAGGACAGTTTCTCTTCTGGAATCTCCTTCCACCATCGCCAGAATCTGCATATCCTTATACTTTGCAATCTCATCCGCAAAACCCTGATAACGTTCCTGCTGGTTGGCATATTCCATTTTGGAAACCATCACAATAATCTTTGCACTTTCCTCTGTTTTCTCCGCCAGTACCTTTGCCGCCTGCTGTCCGATCGCATAATTATCTGAACCTATATAACAGGCTCTTTTACTCTGCGGAGAATCAGAATCTATCAATGCCACCGGAATCCCTTCTTCGGAAAGTCTTGCGATTTCATTGTTGAGTTCTTCATTGTTCGGATCTCCCATGGTGATGATTCCGTCTACTTTCATATATTCCATTTTTTTCATCAGCTGGATCTGACGCTGTGTATCCATCAGTTCAAAGCTGTAAACATCAATGCTGACATTATCATCTTCTCCTGCCTCTTCCGCCCCGTTCTGGACGCCTGTCCAATAATTGAATCCATAGTTAATAATACATGCAAAACGCTTTTCTTCCGGATCATAGTTTGCTCTTGGTTCATAATTCAGTGCTGTCAGCATCACAGAAAGAATCAGGGCCAGCACCAGTATTTTTATCAAAGAACGCCTCATTTTTCCCTCTCCCTTCGGGCGGATAGCCACGCCCCGTTTCCTCATACATCTCCATACACCCCTATGGCTGCTATTCATCATGATACTATTTTTCACACGTAATTTCCAGTCCAACAGCCACTGTTGAAAGATAATTTCTGTACGATTTATGACAATTCCAGAAAATATTGCAGTCAATACAGCATTTATATGATTTTTGTAATACAGTTTTTTCAGGATTTTTTATCTTGCGGCAGCACTGTAAAACCATTCTCTACAAAATAAAAAACAGCTGCTATATGCAGGAATTATCCTCAGGTCAGTCGGATATTCCTGCTGTATAGCAGCTGTTCTTTTATTTTATTCTGAAATATATTCTATAAACTTTTTCCCCTCTTCCGGATGTTTCGCATCAGAGGGGATACATAACAGCAGTTTCTCATCCTCCGGTTTCCGAAGTCCCAGTTTGTCTGCTTTGACTCCAAGATAGTCTGCAAAATCTGCGGATACTTTGCTGTCTCTGTTCAGGTCGATTTCCTGATTCACTGCCACACACTGAAAAACAGGCTTTTTGTTTCCCAGTGTCAGGTGATAGATCAGGAGTATCACCAGCCCAAGAATGATCCCGCCGATCAGGAAATAGTGCCTGCAATACTCCAAATCTGTAAATTTTCTGTCAGTTTTCTGATCGTTTCAGCAGCAGCTTTTTACTTATACTGTAGTGATCAGAGCCTCCATATCACCTTCCAGCTCATATTCACCGGAACCTGCTGTGATAAAGATGCTGTCACCTTTTTTCACTTCCATTGTCTCGCCGCTTGCAGTGATCTTACCTGCACCGCTCATAACCAGTACACTTACGAAAGAAGTGCCGTCAGCCTCTCCTGTCAGTTTCTTTCTTCTCAGTCCGTCCAGGATCACTTTGTCTACTGTGAAATATTCGCAGGATGCAACGTGTGGTCCGAAATCCCTGTCAGTAGCTGCAGGCTCACGTTTTGTCACCTGGAGAGCCTTATCTACATGAAGTTCTCTCTCCTTTCCGTCCGGTCCTTTGCGTCCATAGTCGTAGACACGGTATGTAACATTGGAATTTTGCTGAATTTCAGCGATCAGGCTTCCTGCTCCGATGGCATGGATGGTGCCCGGATCAATAAAAAGTACGTCACCTTTATGGATCATTACTTTATTCAGAACATCTGTAAGAGTATGATTGCGGATACGTTCCTCAAATTCTTCTTCAGAAACTTCTTTTGCAAATCCATAGAAAAGGCTTGCTCCTTCTGCCGCATCCATCACATACCACATCTCGGTCTTTCCGTACTGTCCTTCATTTTTCAATGCGTAAGTATTGTCCGGATGTACCTGAATGGAAAGATCTTTTTTCGCATCAATAAATTTGATCAGAACCGGGAACTGCCCGAAGGACTGGCAGTCTGTTCCCAGAATCTCTTTGCCGTTCTCATCAATATACTGCCGAAGCGTTTTGCCTGCATTTTCGCCATTTACGATATAGCTTGGTCCGTCCGGATGACAGGAAAGCTCCCAGGACTCTGCCAGAGGATCCCTGTCATATTCAATCCCAAACTCTGTTCTTAATCTTGTGCCGCCCCAGAGATAATCTTTACAGCTTGGTTTTAATTTTAAAAGTGCCATTTGTAAATTTCCTCCATTTACTTTTGGGCACGCCTGAGAGTTTCTCCTGCGTGCCCTTTTTCTTTGCTATCTGTCCACTTCCCGGATTCAGTAACGTTGTCAGGAAGATTTCCTGCGAACGCTTTCTTTCTCCACGATCTTTCCGGAAACGATACTTAATCCCCGTCCGGAAGCCGGATTTTTAATCTGTTTCAGAGCTTTTTCCAGTGCCACTTTTGCCATGTCCTGTGTGTTAACCTCGTAACTGGTGATCTTTTTGTCCGGAAATCCCGGGTACAGGTAATTATCGAAACCAACTACGGAGATATCTTCCGGCACACAATATCCCTGTTTTTCCAGTTCCACGATCAAATTTCCGGCTGTAAGATCACAGTTGCATACAAAGACTTCCGGCATATGTTCCGGCAGCTTAATATTTATAGAAACACCTTTCTCATCACGATCTTCGATCAGCCATTCTTCCGGCAGAACCTGTCCATGTTCTAACTGTGCTTTATAAAAACCACAGTAACGGTCCATGATACTGCTGGTCACATGAATAGAACCAACATAGGCCATCTTTGTAAATCCCTGTTCAAACAGATATCCTGTCATCAGGTACATTCCATAGAAGTTATCTGCAATAACTGCATCTTTAGCCATCTCTTTGTCATAGAAATCCAGAAATATTACCGGCACATCAGTATGTTTCTTCATAAAATGAATATATTCCCTGCTGATTTCCCCCATTACAATCAGAGCATCCACGGTATGTTCTTCCTGAATTCTCGGAAGGATAAAATTCTCCTCCATATCCTGCTTCAGTATTTCCACTGCAGCCATGCAATTCTTATCAGTAGCAACCAAAGCAAGCTCCTGATACATTTTCCAGTAAAAAGTAGTATATGCCGCCAAATATTTCTCTGAAATAATGACACCGATATTGCGCAGGCCACCTTTATTTCTTTCACGCTTGGCTGCTGCCGTCATCTGATGATAACCCAGCTCATCTGCCACCTTTTGGATTTTCTCCCGCATCTCATCACTAACGCCTTTATTGCCGGACAGAGCATTGTGAACAGTTACAGTGCTGACTCCTACCTTTGCGGCAATATCAGCCATCCTTACTTTTCCCATTACATTATATGTCCTTTCTTATCCCCTTTACTCAGTCACTTTCACAAAATGATACAATTTACTCTTAAAGTCTCCCCAGAATCCTTTTACAAGGAATCCGCACTTCATCAGCATCTCACCTGTATATTTCTCTTCTGTTCCTTCCAGTGCATAGACAGCTTCCGGATCAAATCCCTGAAGGAAAATTCTTCTGCTGTGTGCATTCGGAGTGCTCAGTACATGCACATAAGTTACCAGAACTTCGCTCCTATCTTTGGAAGCTACCGCCCAGCAGTCATACAGGTGATTTTCTCTGTAGGAAGCGATTCGGTAATAGTCACCTTCACGCACCAGTTCATGATACTTATGATACATCTTTGTCTGCTCCGGAATCATTTTTCTGTCTTCCTCCGGAATCTTAGTTACATCCAGTTCATATCCGAAAGTACCTGCCAGAGCTACATGACCTCTTGTCTCAAATGGTGTTACACGTCCAACTGCATGGTTCGGGCAGTCACTGACGTGAGCACCCATAGTAGACAGCGGATAAATCAGGGAAGTTCCTTCCTGGATCATCAGACGCTCGATGGCATCTGTGTCATCGGAACACCAAATCTGTGGACTATAGTATAACATACCCGGGTCGAAACGTGCACCACCTCCGGAGCAGTTTTCCAGAAGAAGATCAGGAAATTCTGTAACCAGTCTCTCCTGCAGTGCATAAACCCCCAGAACATAACGATGGAAAAGTTCCTGCTGCTCTTCCGCTCCCAGATAAGTGCTTCCCAGATCACTTAACTGACGGTTCATATCCCATTTCACATAAACAATATTTGCACTTCTTAAGATAGAAACCACGCTTTCATATACATAATCCAGCACTTCCGGTCTGGAAAGATCAAGCACGTACTGCTGCCTGCTCTGTGTTGCTTCTCTTCCAGGAATTTGGATTGCCCATTCCGGATGCGCCCTATAAAGATCAGAGTTAGGAGAAATCATCTCCGGCTCAAACCAGATACCAAATTCAAGTCCGATCTTGTTTACTTCATCTACCAGATGTTTCAAGCCACCTGTGATCTTATCTGTGTTGACTTTCCAGTCACCGAGAGAACAGTTATCGCTGTTTCTCACACCAAACCAGCCATCATCCATAACCAGCATTTCAATGCCGCAGGATTTTGCTTCTCTGGCGATCGCGAGCAGTTTATCTGTGTTGAAATCAAAATAAGTAGCTTCCCAGTTGTTGATCAGGATTGGTCTTTTTTTATGAAGATATTTGCTTCTGATCAGGTGATTTCTGTAGAAATCATGATAGCTTCTGGTCATTTTTCCCAGGCCTTCCTGAGAATAGACCATCACAACTTCCGGTGCCTGGAATTCTTCTCCTGCCTTCAGCACCCAGCCAAATTCCTCTTTGTTAATACCCATAACTGTGCGGACGGAATCAAACTGATTTAACTCTGCCTGTCCGATAAAGTTTCCGGAATATACAAAATGCATTCCATAAACTTTACCCTGCTGCTGAGTGGTTCCCGGTGTTACCAGTGCAAGGAATGGATGCTCCTGATGACTGGACTCTCCCTTTATAGAAGATACCATCTGCTTTCCGTAACGAAGCGGTCCCTGCTGAATATGACGCTCTCTCGCCCAGGAACCATGCAGAGTCAGCATCTCGAAATTCTCATTATCCATATCCAGGCATGCGCTGTAAATCTTTTCGATTTTAAGCTTCTGAGTTCCTTTATTAAGTAATTTCACGCTTCTGGTGATCACGTTCTCTTTTTCAAATACAGAATAGCTTAATACTACCTGCAATCCCAGAATTTCATCTTCGCAGAGGATATCCAATGTCTGAACTTCTTCCTCTGTGCCGAAGGATGCCGGCAGTCCTTTGAGAGCCTTCTTGCCATTGTAGATTTCGTGGGAAACGTAGTGGATCTCGCATCCCATCTGACCAGCTTCATTGCGCATATTTAAGCAGCTCTCACGATAATCTCCGATACCGCCAGTCGGATATTCCATTGGAAAACTGTCCAGAAAAGAGGATTTCTCTCTCTTGTTTACAGATGGTGTGTACGGCGGCTCCTCCATACGCAGCATATAATTCTCTGTGGCTTTATATAACCGGTCTCCATAATAAATATGTCCCAGATATCCTTCCGGAGTGAGTCCCATTAAGTAAGTACTGGTTTCCGTATCCAGACGGAAAATTTTCTTGTCTTCATTAAACTGAACAGCCATGCCTGCCCTGCTCCTTTCTTTCTGTCATGCGGCTGCCAAAAACAGCAGTTCCGCGATCCTTCTGTATGCATTTTCTGAGGTTTTATTCGCTTTCAGTATACTTAATTTTTAATTCCCAGTCAACTTAATTTTTTAAGTTCTGCAAACCCACCAAAAACAAGGCAGAAAAACTGACAAAAGAGACAAAGAAAAAACTTCTTTTCGAAAATCATAGCAGATTTTTAAAAAGAAGTTTTTCATATCCATTTATTTTCTGGAATTGCCATGATGAATGATCACGCAGGAATCATCGCAATCTTTTCCCACTGATAAGTTCCATTATCAACTGTCATTACTGCCATGGTGATTTCCTGGTCAAAGCGTCTTGGACCACAGCTTCCCGGGTTTAGCCACAGGCGGTTATCTATCATTTTTTCAAAGTATTTATGAGTGTGCCCGAAGATTACCACCTGTGTATCTTTTAAGTCCCAGTCTACGTCTTTTTTATTATGAGTCATGAAAAACTTTACGCCTTCTATGGTAAAATATAAAGTTTTCGCGATTCCTTCTGCCCAGTCTTTGTCGTTGTTTCCACGTACTACATAAATAGATCCCATCATGCGCAATGTATCCAGAATTTCCGGTTTGTTTACATCACCTGCGTGGATGATGCAGTCGCAGTCTTTTAAGATTTTCAGGATTTCCGGTCTGAGAAGACCGTGAGTGTCTGAGATAATTCCTATTTTCTTCATGTATAAGTCCTCGTTTTAATCAAACAATTCAATCTTTCCATATTCCCCGTCATATCCCGGAATTCTCTTTACATGTCCGGTTCTTACATTCTCTATTCCTTCTGCAATCCGCTCTCCTGCACAGGATTTAATGTCTTCTGCCGGTACGTTTCGCAAAATATCAAATTCTGTTCCCAGTTTCTGTAACATCTGTTCAAAACATCCCTGCACTTTCTTGCTTGCAGTGGAGTATCCCATACATGCAGAGATTACCTCTGGTAAAGGTACAAGGCTTTCATATTTCTTACCGTCTTCCTTCACAAAGCCTTCTTCTCTGTCTGCAAGCTGCTCTACTCTGTGGTCTACCCCCATTGTCAGCTTCTTCCCGCAGACAGGGCAGATCTCGCCAAGACGTTCTGCCTCTGTCGGGCTTAATGACACACCACATTTTCTGTGTCCGTCAAAATGATATTTACCTTCTTCAGGGAAAAATTCTACTGTGCCTTCCAGCCCTTTGCCAGTCTGTATTGCCTGATAAAGCCCTTCATAGGAACAGTCAATATCTAAGAGATTCGCCTCACGTCCAAGCCTGGATGGAGAATGTGCATCAGAGTTGGATACAAGCTGATAACGGTCCAGACCTGAAATTCTCCAGTTCATAGCCGGATCAGAAGAAAGTCCGGTTTCCAGTGCGTGTACATATGGTGTCAGTTCTTCAAAACATTCCTCCACAGAATCAAATCCTGATTTTGCACCCAGCACGGAAAAGTGCGGTGTCCAGATATGTGCCGGGATTAAAATTCCTTCCGGGCAGACATCCAGCATCATTTCCAGAAGATCATGACTGTCCAGTCCCAGGATCGGGCGGCCGTCTGAATGAATATTTCCAATTTTCTCCAGACACTGTGCCATGGCATCTGCTGCCTCCAGACCTGGAAGCAGAATCACATTGTGTACTTTTCTGGTCTTTCCATTCTTCTTATAAATAGAGCTGATTTCTCCGGAAACAACAAATCGTGTCCCCTCGCCTGAGAACTTCCGGCTCTCTTCTTTCACATATTCCTCTTTAAGCCGATACAGCCCGTTTCCCTCCGGAATCAGTCTTTCTCTCAGTTCTGCTCTCCATGCCGGATGTGTGAAATCTCCTGTTCCAATCAGTGAAATCCCTTTCTTTCTCGCCCAGAAATCCAGATTTTCCGGTGTGCCTTCTTTACTTGTCGCCATGGAAAATCTGGAATGAATATGCAGATCACCTATTATTTTCATTAATATTTATCCCCTTAAATTCATATCAAAATATCTTTCTTCAGAAGGTAAAAGCAGTAATACTCAAAGGTAGATTTACAGCCTCCAGCCATTTTCTTTCAGCCACAGTTTATGTGTCTCATATTCCGGCATTACTTTCCCGACTTCCTCCCAGAATGCTTTTGAATGATTCATCTCTTTCAGATGGCAGAGTTCATGTACCACCACATAATCCAGCACTTCCGGCGGTGCCAGGATCAGTTTCCAGTTGAAGTTCAGATTCTTCTCACTGCTGCAGCTTCCCCACCTTGTTTTCTGTTCCCGGATAGTGATATTCCGGTAAGAAACGCCCATAAGTCTGGCAAAATAAGAGACTCTTTTGGTAATCGTTTCTTTTGCTTTTCGTATATAAACGTTTCTCTTTGCCTCACTCAGATCTGCACTCAGCGGTTTCTGTTCCCGGTATTCTTTTGTCCGTTCCAGGCATCCCAGAACCCACTCCTGCTTCTGATTTACAAATCTTCTGATCCGTGGCAGACCGGTTCGAAGCGGCGCACGGACAACTATATTTCCATCTCTGCGTACTTCCAGAGTCATGGTTTTTCTGTCACTTCTTACGACCTGATATTCGAAATTTTCACAGGTGAATTTTTCCTGTCTTTCCTGTGTCTTATGTGTTTTATGTGTTCTCTGTGTTTTTTCTATTTTGTCTGCCATTGCTGTTTCATCTGCCATTGCGGATTCTTTCATCCATATATTTTTCCATTTCTGCTACCAGAATATCCATCTTTTCCTGTGTTTCCGGCAGTGCATAAGGGACTCTGTCTGCGATCCTTTTCACATAATCATGTTCTCGCATAATCTCATAAGTTTCCGGAAAATTGATGTCATAATACTGTGCGATATAGGAAACCCAGTAGTCCACTTTTGACACACGGTCAGCAGATAATACCGATTCTTTTGCCATACAGGATGCCCATACCTTCGGCGCGATCACGCCTTCTCCGGCACCTTTTTCATCTACTCCCAGAAGAGTTTCCATTGTCTCTTCCAGTTTTACTCTGCAATTATCCAGCTTGTCCGCATCACGGATCAGTTTTGCATGAAGCAGTGTTCTCTCATCTGTAATTCCTTCCAGTTTGAAATCACTGTGCTTCTCAATCGCTGTGCAGATCAGCTCATCAAATCTGTCATCTTTCACAAATCTGCGGATCATTTTCTCCGGTCCGAACAGAAGCTGTGCGCCATACGCCGCATGTTCCATCGTCCCCGGTTCAAAACTGTCAAATCTCTTGATCTGCTCAAATCTGCCAATATCATGCAGCAGCCCAATCACCTTCGCAAGCTGTACATCCTCTTCATTCAGCCCCATTCTTCTGCTGATTGCTTCGGCATCCTCTACTACTCCATAGGTGTGCACGATCTTCAGATGAATCTTATCATCCTCACGGTCATACTCATCCAGATATGCTTCAAAGGCAGTTTTCGCTGCATCAAAATCATTCATAAATTTCTGCTGTCTCATTTGTCTTGCCTTTCCATTGATAATTGATATTGTATATACGAATCTCTTCTCAGCCGAATCAGGTAAGTCCCCTGCTTCCATTGCACGCATCCACCTGATTTAATTTGTAATCTGAAAACCATTCACCCCTGTTTTTTCTGTTTTGTTCTGACGCATAAAATCTGTTTCGTTATCAACAGCTCCGCCTGTTTCCTCCTCCAATAAACGTGAAACATCTGAATTATAACCAGACAGATTCCGATTTCTGTTGTTTCCTCTGACAGATATGATCAGAACCATCATAAAGATCAGGATTACTGCTGCTACTATAGCAAAAGTAATGATCAATGCTCTGTTTAATGTCTTTTTTCTTTCTTCAATGTCCTCTGTTTTTTTGTGTTTATCCCTGTTCACATCTTTTTCAGTAACAGACAGATTCTGTGGTTCCAAACGATCCTCTATATAATTTCTTTCATATCTGTCTGAGGACATTTCCTCTTTTTTATCAAACCAGTTCTCTGTTTCCCTGTGTTTTTCGCCTCGTTTTTCTTTTACCGAATCAGGCTGCTCCTTTCTTCTTGACTGCTCCTTTCTTTTTTCAAAGTTACTTTCTGATCCGGAATTTTTCTGTTCCTGTTCTTTTGCTTCCGTAGTATTCATTCGGACAGAAAGTTTATCCACAAACTCACTCACATATCTTTTATCAGTAGCGTCCTTACATTTTGTCAGAAATTTTATTGTATCCTGTCCCTGGCTGCAGAAAATCTTCACATTCTGGCAGGTATAATTCAGAACCTCTTCCTCTGCATCTCTTCCATAAAATTCCAGAAATTCCTTTGCTTTTTTTCTGTAACGTTCGTCTGTCCCGGTTTTTCTCTCTGCATTCTCCCGTTGTTCCTTGTTCCAGTTGCATAACAGATCATAAAACATTGCCGGCAGATGCAGTCTGGAAATATATCCGTATCTGTTACCCTTATATTGAAAACACGCAAAGCACATATCCAGAATGATATGTATATGCAGAAAACGAACGGAAGCTTTTTTCTTTTCCGCACATTCATTTAAAACTTCATACGTCCTGCTCACCCGCTCTCCCATTATGTCAATAAGGTCCTGCCTGTTCTCCACGATTTCTAAATCTTTTTTGAGAACCTCACGCATATATGTAAATGTAGAGCAGATTCCCAGTTTTATCTCGTCCAGTTTGTTCTTATTCTGTTCTTTCTTATTCAGTTTATCTGCTTTTTCCTGCAGCCGCTCCTCACACTCTATATAAAGCCCATAATCAAGCACTGCCTCTTTGCGGAAAGCATCATACACTTCTGCAAATTCAGCAAGTTTTCCCTTCTCATAGACATCGATCAGCCTTTTACCGTTTTCACTGATATTTCCCATTTTACTGCACCTCCCTGAATATATTCTTTTCAATAAGACCTTATCTCCTTAAAAAATTTTTCCAGCATGCCGTTTCCTATCGGCCCTGCTTTATATAAAATCGGAGTAAAGGAAATATGTGAAAATCTCGGATTCAGTTTTACGTTTCCCCACTGATCCGTATAAACCAGTTCCTGCACCTGAACCATATCAAAATTCTGCTCGTCTGTGACCAGATACAGCTGATTCTCTTCTGTGTTCAGATTCTGCAGTTGTTCCAGCAGTGCCAGTCCCATAAACATAACATGAGCCAGACTATGTATTTCTTCTCCTTCACAGGGTCTCTGATAATAAACAGGCGTCTCTTCCGTCAGTTTCTCAAATTTTTTTACTGTCAGAAGCGGTGCCTCATATACATAAGCTGTCTGAACTTTTTCATAACAGGTAAGTTTCTTTTTCAGATCTGTCTGAATAGCTTCCAGCATTTCATTGATCCTGTTCTTTCTGGAATATCCCATTTTCTGATAAATGCAGATCACCACATTTAATTTTCTGTTCCCAAGCGGAAATGCTTCTGTATAATCCCATCGTCCCATTTCCTTTTCCCCCTCTGTATATTACTGTTTATCCAGTCGTATCAGTCCATGGATGCCTGTACAGCGATCGTACGGATCATGCGCTCCACAAATGCAGCCGTTGTTTCCGAATCCTGATTCAGCAGATCATGGATATCATGGTAAACTCCTGTATTTTTCTCGTTTTCATCCTCTCTGCCGTTTCTGTTGACCATACGCATGGCCGGCACAAAATCGTCATTATAAGCGTAAAAATCTGCAAATCTCAGCCCGTAATTCGGATATTCTTTTCCATTTCTCTCAAATATTTCCCGCGTAAAATCCGGACTCATATCCCCATCTTCCGGTAAAGAATCTGTAAACATCAGTATTCCTTTATAGCAATGCTTTACATCGGCTGCTTCCGGAACGCTGTTCAGCTCTTCCAGCTGCTGTGCAATTGCTTCCTTCAGATTTTCACGTCCGCTCTCATTTCCACCATAAAACTGCAGATTTTCCAGTTCTTTTAATACCTCACTTTCGCGGTCTGTAAACTTTCTTCTGCCAGCAAACAATACCGGTATGGGCTCATCATGAAAAACAGTCAGTCCGTATCTCAGTTCGATCTCTTTATAAGACCACTTTTCTGCTTCCAGATGGTTCAGAAACTCTTCCAGAACAGCATATACTTTTGGATATGGTTTGCTGAATGACAGGGTTCCGTCAATGATGATCCCCATATACAATATTTTTTTCAGATGATCATTTTTTGATGGAACAACTGTCTGCTGCATTTCAGAAGCATCTGCGATTCTGTCCGGGTCTTTGGTTGTATTTTTTTCTGCTTTATATCTTTTCGTGGTTCCTCTTTCGCTGTCTTCTTCCGGGTCCAGATTGCTGAATCTCTGCTTTCTGTTTTCTGCCCTGTATAAATTGGTATCTCCGTATTCGTTTCTCTCTGTTGTAGATTTTACTGCTTCTCCAATATTTTCTTTATATGGGTCTGTATTTCTTTCTCCCATATCAAACTCATTGGTTCCCACTTCACGATTACTTGCTTTACGGCTTTCTTTTGAAAAACTGTTGCCCACATTCTTTTTATTTTCTTCGATTTCTTCACTTATCTCAGTAAGCCACTTCAACTCCATTTTCTTTTCCTCCCATGATCAGACATCTTTTACATAAAAAACTGAATCTGAACTCCTTCTGTATTTACAAAAATATCTTTATTATATATTCTGTATTCTTTATCATTATTTCCACAGAGCGGCTGGATACCCGGCATTGGAATATAATATATTTTTCCATCTATATTATATAAAACCATCTCCATTTTTCCGTCTATTCGGATATCACGTATCGCATACTCATGTAAGGCACGACCTTTTTTTCCCTCTCCAGGCCGTAATATTTTGTGATAAATCGTTACTGACTTGCCATTATCACGTTTCATACGTTCCTGAAACAAAGGTATTTTTTGAAGCCCCATCTGTTTTTCATATAATTCCACGTTATTTCCATAGTATTCCAGAAGAAACTTCTGCATATCCCGTATGATTTCTGTTGGAGAGGAATAAGGAACTTCCTTTGCCGGATTGCAGCACATTCTTTTTATAATTCTGATCAGCCCTGCATACTTTCGGTTAAATGTTCCGGTCGCGGGATCACGGTATCTGGACACAAATCTATCTGCTATTAAACTGTATCCCAATTCTTCATTTATCACATAACTTTCATTTCCAAACGATCGTTTCCCTTCTTCTGTTTCTCCAAGATTTTCTTCCGGAAAATAATTGGATGCATTCAGCCAGAAGCAAAACACTCTACCCGCTGAATATATTTCATCTGTTGCATCCGGGCTTTTTTTACCCAGCATTGCTCTAAATCCCTGCGGTGAAATATATCCTATTGTGCATCCAAGACCAGCTTTCGAATTAATAGTCTGACGGCTTCCGGAAATATGGGCAAAATCAAAGTCTATAATTTTGATGTCCCCACTTCCTTCCGGTCCGCCCTTCTTTTCTGTCTCTGTTTTCTGGACCATAATATTTTCCGGTTTGAGATCTCTGTGCAAAAAGCATGGAGTGGCATACTCCATATAGTATTCCATCCCATACAGAAACTGCATCATCTGCCGGAAAATAATCTCTTCCTCTTCGTCTTCCGTAATCTTGCCTTTTCGCACTTCATCTTTCAGTTTTAGCCTTGCCTGATATAAGTTTTCTCCCTGCACATACTCTGCGTTAATGCCAAATATTTTCCTGTGATCCGGCGAAAAACCCTGAAAGCTTTCATAAATATGCTCAATAAAAGGATAAAAGAAACAGAACTTTTCTTCTCTTTTTAAATTAGCGAGATTTTTTCCTGTGTCATCCGTAAATTTCAAGTAACATTGCCGTTTCTTTTTAAGATCGTAAGCCCGTCCTATATAAAGTCCTTTTTCTCCCTTATATATCATTTCTTCCTGTAATTCAAACAGTTTTTCTTCATTTTGAAGGTCAACAATAAAATCCCCCTTGGAATACATTTTACCACTCCTTACTGTTTTTTACTATTTAATCCTCTTCGGTTTTCTCTGTGCAGATATACAGAAATGCAGTCTGATCATCATATTTATCCTCTCTCGCTCTGCAAAATAACTGTGTCAGTACAAAGCCATCATTCCCCGTCGCACAATATTCGATCATGGTCTGTATTTCCTCCTCTTTCATCCTGCCAAATGCACCGTCCGACCCCATCAGAAAAACATCTCCCTGCTCCAGCTTTCCTATCGATGTAACGCAGATATTCTCTGGATTCAGTTCACCGTACAGCCCAAGGCTGTTATAAATTCTGTGGTCATTCTCATAATATTCTTCGGAGTATCTTTCATAAATTCCTTCTGCAACATCCTGTTCTGCTTTTGTCTGCAATACAGATACCAGCTTTATCTTTTTCTTTGCAGCTCTGTAAAAATAAACAGGGGAATCTCCTACATTGATGACTACTGCAAAATCATCAAACACACAGACTGCACTAAGTGTGGCACCTGTCGCTTTCAGAGAATCTGCCCCTGCACATACTTTATCATTTGCACATTGTAATGCTTTTATCATCGCATCTTCCACATCATGTATACTGTACTCCAGGGAAAATCCATCCATATCCGTTTCCAGATAACAGGACATGATCTCTCTGTAAAATACCTCTGCAAATCCCGTCACTCCATTCTGAGCGGCTACTTCTCCATCATTAAGACCACCCATCCCGTCACAGATGATCATCAGCCTTACTTTTTTGTTGTCCTCCATAAAAGAAAATTCTGTAAACAGACAACGGTCTTCATTCACCTTGTGACCTGGCATATAAGATTTAACTGTATCTGTGTATATTCTATAATCCATGATTTCTGACTCCTTTCTTGAATCCTCTTTCTTTTTACGATATATTAAAATCACACGTAACTGTTCACTACCTTCATAGTTACGACCATACACTGTTCTGATCCAGGAGGATTTTGTTATGATGTATTTTCATGACTGTTATTTTGAACCAGGTTTTTTTCAGGGAAATGACCCTGATGTAAAGCTGAGAAAATTAAATGATTCCGGCCACCATACACTTTTTTATAAATACTGCTGCAATCCTGCAAGATATGAAGAATATGCTTTCTGTTTCCAGCAGGAGTTCCTTGCCATGTCCGGTCTGGAAAAGCAAATGCTCCACAGCAGATTTGCCCATGAATATAAGCGTCTCTTCCCCTCCTATTATGAAACAGGACTAAGCAAGAAGGGAATTCCTTACCTTATCACAGATTATATTTCCGGCTGTACTCTGGAAGACATTCTCAGTTCTGCCAGAGTCACCTCTCCTCAGCAGATCCTGACCTCACAACAGATCCTGCAGCTGTTCCAGCAGCTTGATCAGGCACAGTCCTGGCTGCACAAAGCGGGGCTGATCCAGATGGATCTTTCGCCTCGGAATATTATTGTCTGTAACCATATACAGCCGGAACTTTATTCTTATGATACTCTGGATATCAGACTGATTGACTTCACAGATGCATATTATCTCTCATCAGAGATTCGCAGAAAACGTGACCGATGGAACCGCCGCCATCATCTGATCAATGGACTGGCAGACCGCAGTCTTCCTCCGGATTTTCAGCTTCAGCAGACCGCAGCTCTTTTGTTCACATATCTCTTTTATAAAGGTCAGAAAGATTATGAACAGCACCGTCCCTGTGAACCATTTTTCGACAGATATGGCAGTCTGCTCAATTGTCTCCGTGTCAGAACTGCACCTTCGTTTTTCCAGAATACATTGGATGGTTTTCAGGATTCTGATGCATCCCTGTCCTGCTGGTCAGACTGGCTCGATGAATTGTTCCGAACTCTGAAACAGTAATTCTGATACCCGGCAACCGGCTTCTCTGAATCCAGACAGTCAGACAGATGTTCTATGTATTAGTGTTCATCAAACAGATACTGATAAATTTCAGCAGCAACCGGCATCATCTGATATCCTGATTTCTTTGTTTTGCACTGATTGACAACCACTACATACTGTGGATCATCTGCCGGAGCAAAACTCAGATACCAGGCATTATTCAGTTCACGGTTTTCTCCAATCTCAGCTGTTCCGGTCTTACCTGCCACCTGATATTGTTCAAAGACCGCACTGACATCTGACAGACCGTGAAGCTGACACGCTTCTTTTGCTGTGGAGCGCAGATAAGAAGCCAATGTGTGTGCCGTAGATTTACCTGCTGACTGACTGAGGACTTTCGGTTTTCCTTCATAGGCTACATTTCCTGCAGAGTCCGTCAGCTCTTTGACAAGATAAGGCTGCATCATCTTTCCGTCATTCGCAATTGCCTGTGCGATCATTGCAGCATACATCGTTGTCAGGCGGGTATATCCCTGTCCGATCGCAGTTTGCGTAAATACTGATGGATCAGGATTCCAGCTGTACATGATGTTTCCAAAATCAGAAGTGATATGATCCTCTCCTGGTTCCAGCATAAATTTTGATGCTGTTTCCTGAAGTTTCTCTGATCCTAATGCAAGAGCAGCCTGCGCAAAATATACATTTGATGAAATGTTTAAAGCATGCTCCAGATTAATTTCTTCATCCTCGCCAATCCGCAGGGTACCGCTGTTATAAACGCTTGCATAGCAGGGCCAGTCACCTACATCCTTAAAGGCTGAATTATCAATCACGATACTGCTGTTTTTGACTGTAAAATCAGCCATTCCATGATCAATCAGAGCTGCCGCCACCAGGATTTTAAAAATAGATCCGGGAGTCTGCGGGCCTTTATAGCTGACTGGAAAAGAAGGTTCCAGATTTGTATTTTCCTCATCTTCCAGCATCTGTTCTTTCGCCTGGGTCAGGTCATTAAAATCATAGGAAGGAAAGGAAACCATAGAAAGTACTTCACCTGTTTTCGCATCCAGAACCACTGCTGAACCCACCTCATCACTGCTGTTTACTTCTTTTGCCAGTGCCTGAAAAACAGCTTCCTGTAGTCCGTCATCAATGGTAAGCGTTGCTGTCTGCCCTGTTGTTCCATTAACATCCGTGCTGTAAATTCCATTTTCGCCCCAGTAATCACTGTCATCCAGAAAAGCCATCAATCTGTAGTCATTGCGTTCTCCAACTACCTGTTCCTCAGAATCTGCAAGTGGATCCAGTTCTCTTTTGCCGGTATAGCCGAGTAACTGAGAATACGCTGGTCCGTCTTTATATGCTGTTTTTCGAACTGTAACGGTTGTCTCCGTTCCTTTTTCGTCAGTTTCTGTTTCTGTACAGTAACTGGTTTCCGCAAGAATTTCTCCATTTCGATCACAGATATTTCCCGGAAGGATTGTCGCATCTTCCCTTTCTGCCTGCGCATAGATCTTCAACTTATCAGCACGTGTATTCATTCCCTTTACTGTACCTGAATTATAGAATAAGCCACCGATCTGAGCAGTTAAAAGCGTACCAAGGACAAGATAAACTGTATGTAATTTTTTTATTTTTAAACCCATTTCCTCTCACCAGCCTTTCCGGTTTTTCTGAGATACGACAAGCAGAATCGAAATCAGCATCATTCCTGTGATCACTGCGGTAAATCCCTGTGATACAAAGAAAAGCGGAATTCCTGTGATCGGCAGAAAACCAATATTGTATCCGATATGTACTACTGTCTCCACACTGATCATAAATGTAATTTCTGCCGCAAGTCCCTGAAAATAAGAATCTTCACACTGATCTGCAATCTTAATCCCTCTTCTCAGTAAGGCAATAAATGACAGCAGCATCAACATTCCCATTAACATTCCACAGGTCTGAACTACATTGGCAAAAGCATAATCATTGGATGCCTCAGGCAGCTTCAAACGGTATTTCTCAGAGCTGATTCCAAAAAGACCACCAAGGCTGAGTGCCTCAAGGCCAAGAGTTCCCTGATATCCGGAATCAGCCATTGCCTTTTCCGGATGAAGTGCTGTCCCGAACCGCAGAACAACTTTCTTTACTACATCCGGCAGGGTAATCGCTTTCTGTAAAAGCATGGAATACAATACCTTATCACATACAAACCAGAATACCAGGAACCCAGATACAGATAACAACAGCAGGGCTGTGCTCAGCTTTCGGTTTTCTCCATAGACCCAGAGAAGCAACAGTCCGGAAAAAAGCACGATCAATAATGTTCCCAGTTCACTGCAAAGAACAAAAAACACTGCAAGTACAGCTGTGTGTATTACCAGCAGCACCTGCCGGTCAACCATTAATCTTCCAACAGCAATTGTTCTTTTTTCCGGTTTACATAACAGTCCGGCAGCTACCAGAACATAAAGAATTTTAACAATTTCAAAAGGTGTAACCCCATGCAGCAGAGAGATTGCCGCACTTTGCTCTGAATCTCCAACCACCTGACCAAATGCCAGCATAACTGCTGATACTGCAATCTGAATTTCCATGAGTATAAGAATCATGAAATCCCGTGCCAGTAAATCCGCAAAGTGCTGGTATACAGCCGCTACAGCAACAGCTGTAACGATTGCAACCATAAACTTCAGAAGAAAGGGCAGCATCTGCATACTTGCTCCTGCCTGAATCTGCTGAACCATAAAACCCATATTCAGCAAAATCAGGACCACGATCAGAAGATATTTATCCGCCTGAGTAGCAAAAACAAAACCACATCCTATAACAGAAAATGCCATCAGCACCACTGTTACAGGAAAATAGAAGGAAGCATATCCCTTATAGGCAACAAACAAAAACATTCCAAGCTCCATGGCAAGAATTGAGACAATTGCCTTCACATCCATCTTATCCAGAAAACGGAGTACTTTATGTTTTGTATCGTTATACTGTCTTTTTCCCATAGATTTATCCCCCCATTGTCTCTCAGATATTAAGTTCATTCCTTGTTACCACGCGGACACTTTCTGAACGGTCTGTATGCTGTTTGGCGGACGCTTTGGATGTTTTTTTAGTATCCGAACCATATTTCATACCTGATTTTTCTTCTGATGACTGTGCTTTTGAGGAAGATTCCGGTTCGTTTACAACCCACTCTGTTTTACTCGGGGTATGTTTTTTCTGATTCAGGATGATCAGAATTTTCGTATCACCAATGTAGAATACCGTTTTCTCATCCAGTTCAACTTCCTCTTTGTAGCCCAGGTACTCATACTGATCCTTTGTCCTGTTGTATAATTCCACCGGATTGATTTTGGAAAAATTTGTCATGGTATAACAAATACGCTCTTTAATCAGCTTCTTTTCAATTTTTGCATGAGTTTCCTCAACTTTTTTATCATTCAGAACAATCTGATTCTTATCTCCCCTGCCGATTTTGCACTCCCTTCTGTCCATCTTTTTTTCATGATACTTCTTTTCACCTGGCTCTTTGATCTTGATGACCGGTGCATCTGCAATCTCAACCTCGCCCTTTTCTTTCGCCTCATCTCTTTTATTTGCCGCGGACTCTGCCATTTTTCTGGCTCCTCTGACAAGCTCACTGTCGTGGAGCATATAGATGATAACTATGAGTATAAGAAGAACCACACCTGCAACAATTAATTTCTCTGACATTTCTCTGTCCTCCTTTATTTTTCTTATACTCATAAAATACCATAGAAGCCTGTCTGAAGAACAGTAACCTCACTTTGTGCATACTCATCCTGTCATCTCGTTGTGACACCTGTTGCATATTGCTATCGCTTCCTGTTACTCTGTTCCGTATATTCTGTAAAACAATTCCATCCACAGATTTTCACAAATTTCTTCTATATTAATCCCCCTCGTATATTTTTTTCTTCTTTTATCATAAACACAAAACTTGCCATTCTGTGTCTTTCCATTTTTTTCAGTTACTGCAATAAGCGGTTCTTTCTCAAGAAAAGTCCAGAAAACAAGAGTAAAAAAATTATAGATATAATTAATTTCAGACTCAGGTTCTTTCTTTTCTTCTTTTTTAAACTGAATTTCTATTGTCTGCGCGTCTTCTCCGGTGACCTTTCCTGTATAATATTTCCCGGTGAGAATCGTATAGCAGAGAGCTGCCAGATAATGAAGTTTTTTTGCTTCTTCCAGATTTTCCTTATCAGTAACCGGCATTTTTCCCTTATTAAGATTCTCCAGTGACTCTGTAAAAAGCTCAAAATATTCCTGATGTTCCTGTCTGTATTCGCGAAATGCGGTTCTCATCTTTTCATTTTGTATATTCGAATATCCTGATCTCATACATTCTATCCAGGCATAAACACCAGACGAACCCAAAAGCTGTTTCTCCAGTTCTTCAGAAACCCAGTCGTCCGTATCCAGAATTTTCTTATTCTCACAGAGTATTTTTTTCAGTTCCTTCAAAGCACCTTTTCCCTGCTTATATAAAGAAAAAGATTCTGTCAGGTATTCCACCGGAGCCAGAGTTTCCAGTTTTTCCATTTTTACATACAAAGAAAAAAGCAGCATGATTTCCAGTTTTTCTTCCAGAGACCATTCCATAATCTCCTCATAATCTGTTTTCACTGCACATTCTTCCTCTGTAAGAGGCTGCATATGGGCATTTTCCAGTGCCTGCTTTTTTTCTTCCTTACTGAAACGAAGGTGCTCACAAAGATCAAGAAGCCATTCTCTTGTAATACCTGAGCTTGAAAACATTCTCATATAACTGTCTCTGTAATTCGGAGCATAAATCTGAACCGCTTCCTCCAGTTCCAGTCTTTCCGGATATCTGTCAGCACTGTTATAAATTTTCAGGAAACGTTCTCCCAGAACTCTGTTGGCTGTAAAGAAAAATTTCCTGTTTTCTTCAAACAGCTCGTCTAACTCTTCCTGTGTGCTGATTCCATACAGTTTTATTCTGATAGTTTCTGTCTCTCTCTGAAGGGAAATCCTGCTTTTTTCCTTCAGCGGAAGATATTCTGAACCCTTTGAGTTTGCCAGCGGCTTCAGCCTTTCCTCATATTCTTTTTCTTTTTCGAGCAGTTCCTGAAAAGATAAAACATCTCTGCAAACCTGAATCAGCAGAGCATCATGCAGATTTCGGCAGTACAGTTCCAGTCCCAGCATTTTTTTCATCAGATCAGCCGCATATAAAAAACGCTGATTTCTTTCCTGTTTTGTTTCACATTTCTTTGGATACTGTTTATCATAGTCCAGTAACGCAATGGAAAGAAAGCTTTCCGTATTAAAGTTTTTATTCCGTCCTTTTTCCCAGTTTGCTATCTGATTCCTGTGGTATGGAATGCACTCTCTCTGTCCTGCGGATATTTCATAATGATAAACACATTTGGCAAACTCTACCTGGGTCATTTCGCCCCGTACTTCACGGATCCAGAACGCAATATCATTCTCCATTTCTTTTCCCCCTCCTGTCGCAGCGGTCAGTATTTTTCAGCATCTCCCGTAAGTTTTAACAGTTCATCTGGCATCTCTGTTTTCGGTAACACTGTATTCGCTGTTGCTGTTTTCATAAGTGCTTCTTCTGTCTGTGGTTTTTGCTGAGGCATTTTCTGCTGTTCCTGACTCTCCGGAACCATTGCCGGATTTGGTCTGTGCTGATTCTCATATTGCCTTTGCCAGCCTGTCGTCCCTTTTCCATTTGTACCGTTATACTTTTTTTCATTCCGGGACAGAACCGGATTTTTCGCTCTGTTTAAGTTTTCCTTTTTTTCTTCATAGGATTTCTGGTTTTTCTGAATATCGTTATCCAGATTTTTCCTGATCTCTTCTGACTTCTTTATCTGTTTTTCAAATTCTTCAATCCAGCTATTCCACAGCTTTATATTTCTTTCTATTTCTTCTTTACATTCTTCACAGGACTTAATATCTTTTTCCAGATTATTCAGACATTCTTCTATTTCTCTCATATTTTCTTCAAATTCCCCTCTCAGCAATCTCACAGACTCTGCATCCACGCCGAATATCTTCTCGGCCTGCAACAGCAAAAGACTGGTTTCTACCAGATTTTCTTCCGAAACTGCCTGTCTGGTTTGCAGCGTTTCATACATCCTGATTTCTTCCAGCCGTGTCCTGATCTGTCTGTCTTCCACTTTGTTTTCGGGTTTTGAAAGAAAAACAAGTGTTTTAAAAAAGTCAGGATGTTCTTCTTTTAATCTTCTACATTCTTCATACCTGAATACCGGTGTAAACATATCTGGTTCACAGGAAAGTTTCTCCTGAATATCTTCTTTTGTTTTCTGAAGCCTAAGATAATTAATATCTTCATCACGAAATTCTGATATCCTCTGTCCATGTATCACATCTGTTTCTATGTTTTCTATGGTATCTTCCTGCAAAACTTCCAGAAAACCTGCAAACATTTCTTCAAAAGACATTTGCTTCAGAGATTCCAGAAGCTGGATATTACACTCCTCGCGTTGGTAAATCTGTTTCCAGATCAGATAACAGCACCTGTTAAATTCCCAGAAAGTTCTCGCCTGTCTTTCAGGATCTTTCTCATGAAGCCGATTATTCAGAACACTGGTAAATTCCAGACGTATCAGTTTCCCTCTGAAATCCTCTCTGAGCAGTTCCCCACTGAAATCCTCCCTGGTCAGTTCTTTCAGATATTCCCATATCTTCAGGTACCATTCCGGCTCACATGCTTCTCTCAGGGACCAGATTGTATAGTTTTCTACTCCGAAGCTGGCTGAACACCATATTCTTGCTGGCAGACAATCTCCACAATATTCCCATACCTGTTCCTGAAATTCCCTCAGGGCTTTGGTATTGAGATTTCTCATTTTTCCCGGAACTGCTGTCAGTGCCTTTACTGTCACATATTTCTGTGATTTTGTACTCTGATCCTGACTCTGTTCCCATGTTTCACCTGTATCTTCTCCGGATTCTGCCTGCACACGTTTCAGAACTTCTTCATACCATTTCGCATAAAGTTCATCTGAATAACGCTGAAGAACAGATTCAAATCCTTTAAATTGAAACTCTGCAAGGTCTTTCAGAGATAACTGGCTCATATATTCTCCCAGTTCTGCAAGGCTCCAGATTTTATCCAGATTCCGGAATCGTTCTTCATCTTCTGCTTTCACCTGTTTCCCATACATTTTCAGATAACCATAGCCAGTATCCTGAAGCTGTTTTCTTTCCTCTTTCTGTACTGTTTTTTCACAATTCTGAACATAAAAAGAAAAATACACCGGCACCAGAGCGTTTTCTATTCTGCCGGTTTCCTTTTTCAGGAAGGAAAGATACGGCTGATCCAGGCGAAAAAAGTCCTGAACTTTATCACAGAGCATTTTATGCCACGGACTGTCAGCATCTCCGATCTCACTGTTCTGTTTTTCATTCTCCTGACTTTTGATATCCTGAAATTTATTGTCCTGAAATTCGTCACCATCGGATTTCTGCATTCCAAAGATTCCGCTGAGTTTTTCTCTCTCCTCTTTATCGAGCTGAAAATAATACTCTTTATCCAATGACAGTGCTTCCACTTTTGACAGAAATTCCGGTTTTTGTCGGTATGGCTCATAGAGTTTCAGCAGTTCCATAAATTCTCTGCTGTCAACAGCACGTTCCATATCCTGCAACACACAGTCCTTTACCGATTCTTCCTTCCACAAACGTGCATAAATCTTTTCTTTTGTTTCGTTGTCAGGTACTGTCAGATAGGCTCTGTACAATAATTTATTACCGGTTTGAAAGGCTTTTACAACTGTACTTCTGTAAGCTGCCCAAAAGTCTTCCGACTCATTTTCGCTATAATTTTTTATGTCTTTTATCAGTATATATCTATGTAGTTTTGCCAGATCTTCTTCGGAAAGATTTTCTGTTTTTTCTGCCAGATGATAAAGAAATCTTCTATACCTTAAGTCTTTTATTGCTTTTTCAATCACTGCATCCCACAAAACAGGAATCTGTTCTTTCTTTATCTCCCTGTTCTGCACTTCGAAATTCCAGTGGAAAAACATCAGTCTGAAATTTTCAATCGTATTTTCTTTTTCCAGCCTGAACGTATATAATTCCCTGATAAAATCCTCATATGCATCCAGAGATTCCATTGCTTTTTTCGCAAGGATCAGGCAAAGTTCGGAAACTTTTCCTTCTGCCTCTTTTCCCAGTTCAAAAAAGTTTTTATATCCTTTGTTCTGAGTCATATAAGCCATATTTACAACAGCTACATTTTCTTCCGAAAATACGGAATACGACAGATTTCTGCAATATCTGCTTCTGTCTTCCTTTAAAACCGGTGCCAGCATACTGGCCAGCCAGGTAAGTTCTCTGGCTGCATCAGAGCACTCTTCCCGGCTGTATGTTTTATCCGGCAGTATCATCGCCAGAAAATTCTTTTTTCTGAAAAGCAGAGGAATCACCTTTTCCAGAAGTTCTGCCAGCTTTTTTTCTGATAATTTATATTTTTTGAGAATTTCCGGATAATCTTCTCTCGAAAGAACAGGGAAAAATTCCCTGCTCTCATAAGTTCTGTTTTTATCCAGTTTCCGGTCAAACTCATATTTTAAATAATACTGAGAAGGATCATCCGATGCCTGCTCCGGAACCCAGATATGAACCAGCTTATTTCGTCCTTCATGATTTTCATAGGAATAAGGGCTTACTCCTACTCCTACATAACGGTTAAAATCATCTGAATAATAGACAAACTCTGCCGTATCCTGACCTGGTTCTGTCTCAAATCCTGATCCTACTCTGCTGCATTTATTCTGAAATTCATAATTTTTACTGCTGGATGCATAAACACCAAGCCCGGTTATCATCTCACGCGTATAAAAAGCCTGTTCAAATTTCATTCTCTCACCTCTGTTGTCTACAGCCATCCATTATCTGCCACTCTTCTTACAATACAGGTCAGAAGTGGGTCTGCCACACGAATGGGAGCATAATTTCCCTTCAAAGGTCCGGCAGTCTCCGCATCGCATCCCAGCGCACTGACACAATGCCAGAAACTTTTTCCATCTCCATAATAACCTTCCAGATCTTCAACTCTGTATCTTCCTCCGAAAAGATCCAGTTCCTCAAACATCTCACGCACCGTATCGCTTCGTCCGATCATCTGATTGATATTCAGGACTCTGTCCGGTGCTTCCCTTTTCAGAAGTACATTATATTTATTATTTCCTGCAATCTCTGTCACATTTTCAAGGAGATCACACTTGATCAGGGTAGCTATGAAATACATATCCTGCATTTGATCAAGTATGTTCTTCTGCATACGGGAACGAATCATATTGTCGAAGACTTCTAATACCTGGAATTTTTTTTCATTTCCATTCCCACTCTCATTTTCATTCAAAATCGAACTGGCCCGAATAAGCATATTTGTCTGCTCTTTCTGCATTTTGCCCTGTTCTTCTATCGACAGAATCTCACTTTTGCCATTCCTTCTCTTTTTCTTTTCTGTCGGCAGAGCAATGTTCAGATCTCCTGGATCAAACAAATAAACCTCTGCGAACATCCTGTTCAACAGCATTTTCAGATTTGTCTTTTTGTTTGGATTTCCTTTTTGAAGATTCTCACCTGCATTGTCATAGATGCCCAGAATAAGAACATGTCCCTCAAACTGAATGTTCAGAAATACCGGGAAAATCCACCTGTCTTTCTGTGTATTCGGAGGGCAGTTCCCATAATTCCTGCACATATCGTCGGATGCGTCCTGCATGGATGCATATACAGTATCTGTAGGATCACCGATCCAGTGTGCAGCAGTAATGTTCAATCGTCTTCCATCTGAGAATCTGTAATTTCGGAAAGCAGACCAGCCTTTGTTCATCATGGAATAAAGAAATGTTGTCTTTCCCCCCAGTGTAGGAGCCATAAGGGAAACAGCTCCGAAATCCTCCGCTTCTCTCCATCCGATTGGCAGACGATTATGACAGTATGGGCAGCATGGCATTGCATACATTACTTCATTATTGTACTCATCAAAAAAAGTGTCTATTCCATCAACCTGCCTGTATTCCAGTGGGATTTTATCTGCGTTTTGATCATTTCCGGGATCAGATGTGTCCAGTTCTAAGTTAATGTCACCATATCCGCCACCCGGTATATCGTCTGTGTCATTTTCCTCTCTGTCCTCGTATTCTCTCTTCGTATCCGCCCAATAACCATTTCTGGCCGAGATCAGTTCCAGCAGCTGCTGAAATCCGTTTTTTCCTCTTGGATTCCGGTTTTCCAAAAGAACAACATGTTGAATCTCCACAAATCTTTTATCATCCCTGTCCTTATAATGAATGTTACGTCTGTCATCATTTTCACTGATAAAAGGTTTGGGACCTTCCCCGATAACCGTCTCTTTCTTTACACGTTCCCAAGTCCACTCATCCGCAAATACCAGTTCATAAGCGAGATTATTCATATCAATCTTATTAAAATCAAATGGACAAAAGTCTAACATCTTATTCCTCCTTCGTTCCTCTATCCCCGTTTCACGATCAGTTTCATCTGAACCATTCCAATCCGGGTATCTACTGTCAGTGTGTAGGTATGTCCTGCCAGAAGAACAGCCTTATCTGTCTGCATCGCCTTTGTCTCCGCTTCCGGATCATTGTCTTCTATTATAAACTTTCTGAATCCCTTTAATCTTACTCCTGCACCGCCTGCAGCCAGTTGGTCCTCCTCATATCCATATACATAGATATCAAGTGGGTCAACCATATCTCCAAGTGTAAGATTTTTCATCCCGATCAGTTCCACTTCGCCCAAACCATAGCAGCTACGATTATACTTTCCGTCAAATCCACACGCATTCATCACTCCCATCACGTTCGGACAGCAGGAAATCTCTTTTACCGTCAGCCTGCATTTGATCTTATTGAGTGTCAGTTCTGCCAGCTGATCGCCTGTTTTTTCGATTTCTTCCAGGCTTTTCTTTACTTCTTCTGTTTTCTTTTTAAGGTTATCCTGTGCGGTCTTCACCTTTCCTAAATTTGGTGCTGTTTTTTTAGTTAAACTCTGTATCTCGCGCAGCACCTTCCTGTCTGACATCTTCTTTCTATCCTTTGGATTCAGATTTCTGAGTTTCTGTTCCTGCTCCTTAAGACTGAGTGTTGCAGAGAGAGCCTCCTTTAAATCTGCTCTCCACTGATCAACTCCTGCAAAAATTTTCTCACAGAAATCCGATTCCATATATTTTTCAGCCCTCAGAAAACTTCTGAGATCATCATTTAACTCCTGAGACATTTCAATAATTCCAGGCACAGATATTCTTGCAGACGAAACACCGTATAAATATCTTTCCATCTGTTCTTTCTGTCTGTTCAGTTCACCGTTGAGAACCTTTCCACATTCTCCGGCAATATCCTCAATCTCTTTTTCCAGCTCCTCAAATTCCTCAAAGCTCTTCTGTATTTTTTTCTTTCTGTTTGATTTCCTGAAAATCTTTAAGACTATCACAACCAGCACCAGAGCTCCTGCTGCTTCAAGTAATTTTTTCTGCATACGCACTGCTCCGAGGTCTGTTATTTTTCCCTTAATACCAACTACTGCCGTCATTCCGGAAGTGTCCTCCAGATCCATACTGAATTCCACATCGCTTGCCTTTTCAGCAGTAATATAAACATATCCGTCACGCTGCTCACAGGTTACAGGATTGGCTCCATTGATCTGCGCAATGCCCTGAATTTTTACCTCTTCTCCCTCCGGGTCTTTCCACAGTTTACTTTCTTTGACAGCGAACTGATAACCTCCCTCTTTCGTTTTTTCCGCTTCAAACATACCATCTGTAATATCCGTAGTTACCGGTGCGGACTTCGTAAGAGCGATCCCGCCGATTGTGTAATTCAAATCTATAACATCCTCGTATCCAAGATTGATATTATAACTGTAACTGCCATATCCGCTCACTCCAAAAGGCTTGCTGACAGCCATCCCTTCTTTTACATCCATGTCGATCGGCATGGTATTGACTGTACCGTCTTCACCTGTATAATTCAATGTCACCGTAACATCCGCCATGGCATCCAGAGAGACTTCTTTTCCATTTTCATCATAGAAATGAACTCTCAGTCTGTACTGGTCTGCTACTGTTGCATCCTCATCTGTGCTGACCGGAATTAGTTCTGCGGATGCATAATAAGTAATGGTTCCGTACACCTGTGACAGGTCATCATTCTTCACTCTGAACCACCACTCACCTGGTTTCGGATCATCATATGTAAAAAATGTTCCATCCACTTCATACCAGCTGTGTTCTCCGGAATCGCCCTGAACACCGATCTCCGTATCTGTATTCATATTGACATAGATATTCATTTTTTTGATACCAAGAGATGGTACATAGAAGGTTGTTGTCCCTGTAGAATCCAGGTTCAGTTCACGATATCTCATGTTATTCTGCATGGCATAGAATACCTGGGTAAACGTTGGCAGTAAGGAAGAAATTTCAGAAGCCTCCACTTTTGAAAACCTGCTTCCGGTATAATCTTTTTCATCGGAAAAATAGTTTACGAGTTTTTTCAGATATTTTTCATCATTACGATCCTGCTGTAAATAAACACAGTACAGAGGAATATTCATTTCCTTCAGCTTCTGTGCCATCTTTTTTGTCTTTTTATTTGCCTTCTTTGTATAGTCTTCTTCCTGCGCAAAATTTTCATTGATACCATCGCTGAACAGCACGACAATCCTCTGTCTCGAAGAGTCCTGTCCATCATACATTTTTATCGCTGTTTCCAGAGCGTTTCCTATGTTTGTATCTATATTATTCTCATCCTGTGCAGTCATATTAAGCGCATTCAGCACCTCTTTACAGCCGTCTTCTGTCTCCATTGAGGTCAGACCTTTTGTATAATCTTCATATACATGATCTGCAAAATATACCACTCCTATCTTAATGTCTGATCCTACTGCAAGATTCGAGATGCCTCTGAATGCTTTATTTCTGGCATCCTGCTGACTCCACACAGAACCACTGTTATCAATCAGATAGATCACATCATAACCGTTCTGATTAAGATTGTCCGGCTGCACGATTTCGCTCTGTAGATTTACATCTTCTGCTTCCGGAGTCTGGGCATCTGTATTTGTCATATCTATTTCTGATACGTCTGTTTCCGCTGCATCAGCTGCATCTGACGCATATACAGCTGACACAGGAAAACTGCATACACAAATTGCTGCCAGAACTGGCAGCAATCTGCTGTATACTTTCTTTTTACCGCGAATAAAAATGTTACTTCTTCTGTGTTCCATAATCCTTCCTCCCTCGTATGTAATAACTGTCCTTATTTTACCAATTTATTGCATGTTTAACAATAAATTCGCCCTGTAATTTGAAATTTTTATAGAAAATTGTGCTACTGTCCACTCCGTGCTCAGTAGCACAACTTCAATTCTTACAGGCAAATCACAAAATCCCTGCTCTTTCTTTCACTTCCAAAATCCGCAAAACATGTTCATTAATCTGCTGTTCTGTAATCTCTCCCTGACTCACAGCATTCATAACTGCCATTACAGCCTCATTCAGGTCTTTCGGCTCGAGGAGCAGGTCGTTTCCCGCTTTGATTGCACGAACTGCTGCTTCTCCTCCTGTATAATGTTCAGAAACAGCATTCATTTCCAGTGAATCGGTGATGATCAGACCGGTGAAATTCATTTCATTCCTGAGAAGTTCTGTCACAACTTTTTCAGAAAGACTTGCCGGTGCCGTATTATCAATATTTTCAACAATTATGTGACCAACCATGACCAGATCTGTGCCAGCTTCGATTCCTTTTCTGAACACCTGCAATTCTTCGTTTTCTAACTGATCTCTGCTTTTGCTCACATAAGCAGTCGATGTATGTGTATCCTCATAAGTATCCCCATGGCCCGGAAAATGTTTCAGCGTAGTACAAACTCCGCCTTCGTGAAAGCCCCTCACTGCAGCATCAACAAGATTTCCTGCATCTCTAAAATTATTACTGTATGCTCTTTGTGCAATAACAGCGTTATTCGGGTTACTCCATACATCTGCGACCGGAGCAAAATTAAGATTAAATCCTAAATTATTCATATCATTTGCAATGATTTTCGCATTACAGCTCGCTGTATTGATTCCGTTGTCCTTATATGAATACGGGGAGTCAACTTTTGTTGTTCCTACTGAATCCATGAGGCGGTTCACTTTACCACCTTCCTCATCCGTAGCAATAAATAAGGGAACTTTTGCATAAGATTTCGTATGACTGATCATGCTGGCAAGCTGTTCTTTGCTCAGCATATTGGATTTGGAATAGACGATTCCTCCAACAGGGTATTTCTGCAATGCGGCTTTGGTGGCATCACTAGCTGCTGTTGCTGTGGCTACTCCGGTAATTGTTTCCGGTCTTACAAACATCATCTGATAGATCTTATCACTCAGACTCATTTCTGAAAAAATCTCTGAAGCTGTCTTTGTTACTGAGGAAGTCATCAGGTCAGAGGTTTTATCCGCGATCATTCTTCTTGATGGCTCATTGGTTTCTGCGTTAGTTTCTGTGGTGGTTCCTGTGGTAAATTCTGCATTTGTTTCTGTAGTGGTTCCTGTGGTGGTTTCCGCATTGGTCATCGTTTCACCTGATGCCGCAGTACTGTGAAATTCAACTTCCTGCGGTACTTCTGTTGTTGGTGTGTTCTGTCCGGATGTCTCTTGTGTACCGGATGTCTCCTGCGCAGCAGATGTTTCCTGTGTACCGGATATCTCCTGCGTAGCAGATGTCTCCTGTGTACGCTGCGGCACATCTCCTGTTTTAATTTTCTGAGTCTGCTGTACTTCAGCAGCAGAAGCTGTCAGAGTTTCTCTGGCATTTTTAACAGCTTCTGTCACATTGTCTTTCAGATTTCCCCTGTCTTCACTCTCTGTCGGGTAAAATCTGATAAAAGCAGCCAGAAAAATAATCAGTAATACAAGAACTCCTGTTTCCATTCTCTTTCTTTTTCTTCTGTGTTTCATTCGTTTCATAGTTCATTCCTCCGTTAAATCTTTTTCTGATTGTAATATAGCACCCCCACTACTGTATTGGAATAACGCTAGATTGTGCACATTATGGGTTTATTTGTCCTATTTATATCCTTACAATATATTCTGCAAAAAAAGACCAGTATGACAGTCTTTTTATTTTTACTGTTCATACTGGTCTTTTTTTATTTCTGTTTTCTGACACGTAACTCTTCTACTCTGTCCAGAATCCGGTTTTTCAGTTCTTCTACGTTGTCCGTTTTATATTTTAATCCTGCTGCCGAAATATGTCCGCCACCGCCAAAAGGCTGAAGCAGTTCATTCACATTCACCCATTTTCCGTCTGAACGGAAAGAACATCTCCATACATTTTTGTCTTCTTCATACATCGTAAATCCAAGTTCAATATCATCACAGTCTCGCAGAATCGTACTGACACAGTGGATATCCTCATAGATGATTTTTTTCTCTGTATGTTCTTTTGCATCCATGATCACATATGCCACTTTTCCGTCCATCGCACGTCTGGCACTGCGGATAATATCTGCTCTTTTATTCAGAGTATCTAATGTGTCACTGTGCATGGTTTTCATAATTTCTCCATGGTCCACACCCATAGACATCAGATCCACCAGCGCCAGCAATGTACTTTTTTTCGCCCTTGCCATTCCACCGGTATCGTGAGCGATTCCAAGATAAATATAGTCTGCTGCTGTCGGATGTTCCTCTGCTTCTGCTGCTTTTCTCAGACATTGAGAATCAAGCATATGGTATACATTTTCCGCACAGGCTTCAGAAACCTCCGTCCAGTTTACATCACCATATCCTTCATTGGAAGCATGATGATCAACAACTATGCTCACTGTAGCGTTCTGATAATATTCCAGTCCGATCATACGCTCCAGGGTTGCATTATCACACACAATCACGCAGTACGGCTTTCCACCCATATCCGGTTTCTGAAAAGGATTAAATATTTTATCTCTCAGAACCATCTTCTTTGGTCCACGCTCCAGAGTCTCAGCCAGATATGGCAGCACTTTATACTGCGGATAATTTACATGAATATAATGCGCAACACTCATCACGGACCCTGCCGCATCCCCATCCGGATTCAGATGCCCCAGAATCACTACAGTGTCGAGATCATGAGACTTCATCATTTCTTTAAATACAGAATCAAAATTAAACTTCATCATTTGGTCCTCCTTTTTTTATAAGCAATCGGATAAAAATATCCGCTTCGCTGCCTGTCTGATTCTTAAAAAACTACTTTTCCTGTCTCCATATCTATCACATCCAGATAAACCGCCCTGCATTTCTGCGGAAGTTCTTTATCCATATGCCAGTGCCCGAAATACCAGCATTTTAGATGAGATATCGTGCTGTCATTTACCCATTGCAGATAATTCTGTAACGGATATTCCTCCGGTGCACTGTGGCGTGCGCCCAGATAGGGGATCATATTTAACGGGCAGGTATGGGTAATAATAAAATCGACCTGACAGCCACACTTTTCCAGATGTTCATTGCCATTTCTGAAATCTTCGTCTGTGGGAATTTCTTCCTCCCAGTAACTGACATTTAATTCCCTGTAGGCACGATCAATGCTGAACGCCCCGCCAAAGCAGAAAATCTTCTTCTGTTTTATTTCCAGGATTTCTCCTCTCAGAACATGGATGATACGGCTGCGGATTCTGTGAACTCTCGCTCCTCTCCACTCCTCTGTCGGATATTCATTTAATGCCCTGTGATTCTCATGATTTCCATCTACATATACAAGATATGCGTTCTTCCTTTTCAGAAACTGATCCACGTCATTCAAAAAACATCTCTCATCATTATTATTCCTGAAAATAAACCCAAAGTCTCCGGCAACAAACAACATATCCCCTTCCAGCATCTTCTTCGCAATCATTACAAGTGCTGCTGTATCACCATGAAGATCCCCTGTGATCAGCAGTCTGCCTGTTTTTTCAATATCCTTCCTTTCATCTTCCATTTCCAGTTCATTTTTACTTTTCATCTGCCTCCTCCTTTAATCCGTCTTCTCTGATTTCTTTTCTAGCATATCACATTTTCCTCTGTTTTCACAAAAACGTCACTTTATGCTTTATACTTGTCATCCAAGCCTTCCAATGCTAAAATTAATAAAAAATAATCTTTAAAACTATCATTCAGATTTTTGCAGAAAGGAGCATCTTTTATGGGACGATTTGTAAATTCTGGAAACAGTGCTTTTCAAGTTGCACTGAATTCAGAAATCTATGTAGATAAAACCGGTTTGTTGGCATATACAAACAAGGTTATGGATACCACCGCGAAATTCATATGTAATAGTCGCCCTCGCAGATTCGGAAAATCTATTACCGCCGATATGCTCACTGCATATTATTGTAAAAACTGCAACTCTGAAGAAATGTTCTCATCTCTGGAAATCAGCCAGACACCTGATTTCAGAAAATATCTGAATCAATATGATGTGATCCATCTGGACATTCAGTGGTGTATGGAACCAGCTGGCGATCCAGAGAATGTAGTTTCCTACATTACCGAAAAACGATTCTGGAATTAAACCTATACTTAAAATGGAATCAAAATGCCCAGACCGCAATCCGGCAGATAAAAAACAGGCAGT
>OCHN01000260.1_pt1 | contig 59637 bp, 62 predicted proteins | sample 1538911 | NCBI WGS metagenome assembly OCHN01 (sample SAMN04571736, study PRJEB22368) | human gut metagenome | biome: human gut; material: stool | host: Homo sapiens | place: Luxembourg | collected 2013-01-11 | reverse complement strand
CGCTATGCGGAGTGCTGCGCCGCTACGCTGTGTTCCGCCTGCTGCTGGACGAGAGTGAGGACGCTTTCTTCTCTGCCATACGGGAGATCACGGAGCAGTTCAGCGTATTTCCCACAGAGGATCAAACGCCGACAGCGGAAGCGCAAAAGAGACAGTTTGAGCGTGTGGCAAACCAATTCTCCCAGCGCGGCGAGTATGCTCCGCTTGACCTGTTCCATCCGAGTGAGGCGGATTTGGAAAAAGGGAAGGCTTTTTATTATGAACTGCTTCGTGCCATCGGCCCTACCAGGGACGCATGGCGTGACTACAAGAAGCGCATCCGCCGTTATGAGACATACCTTCATGACATCCGCGCCTTCAACGGCACTATTCGGAACTTCATCCAGTTCAGTCTGTCCAAGCTGAAGCATAACAGCCCGGAGGAGTACGCGAAGGCGCTCTACGGCTTTTATAACGATGATCGCATCGCAGAGAAGCTGATCGTCAATCCCATCCGCAACAACGGCGATTGCTATACGACCCACGACGCCTACAAGCTTTCCTATGTGCCGCGGCCGCTGCCGGACGGCTCTGTCGCTATCTGTCAGGAGCATGTGACAGATAGCTTGCAGGCACTGATGAAAGCGGATTATATGCTGGCGCTGAACAGCGGACACAACATTCGCCGCTGTATCATCTGCGAACGGTTTTTCCTGCTCAAGAGCGGCGTCCATGCTTTGTACTGCGAAGGGGCGTGTCCCCATGCGCCCGGCTACACCTGCCGGCAGTTCGGCACGGTGGAGTTGCAGAAGGAGCTGGCGAAGGACATTCCCAAGGTCAAAGTCAAGGTGACCGCCTTTGCCCGCATCACAAAGGATATGCAGCGGGGTGCGATCTCACAGGAGGACGCAAGAAAAGCCAAGGACTATGTGCGGGATCTGCTCTATGACGCTCTGCGTGACGCGAATATCTCCGTAGAGGCTTTCGAGCAGCGTATTTCCTCTGAGCGCGTTTACCAGCACTGCGGGATCACCAGAACGGCCAATCCGAGGGGCCGTCCGCCGAAGAAAAAGGCGGGTGAGCAAGCATGACCAACAAGCAACTAATTCACCAATATTATGACGGCGATGAGGCCGCGCTGGAAAAGCTGTACCATAAAAATATCGGGCTGATCCGCAGCATCGCCAAGGAAACCGCGGCGGAATTCAACTGCCTGATAATGGAGCAGCATCATCCGAATCAATTTTCCGCGTATACGAAAACGATTCTGGACGATCTCTGCGGCGAGGGCGCCGTGGAGCTTCTGACACGGATTCAGAGCAGAGAATATGACGAGAGCCGCGCCGCGCTCACCACCTACCTCTACCCGCATTTGAAGGGGCGAATGACCCGCTGGCTGGAGCAGAACATTGGCTGCATGGCTCTAAGCAAGGACGAGATGGCTACCGTCCGGCAGGCACAGAGGCTGTATCATGTTGCATGGAAGGATACCGGCGAAATTGCAGAGGAACTGAACGTCTCCGCGGCTCGTGTCAGCCGGTATGTTCGCTACAACACCCATTTCTTCGGTGTGCATGATCTTGTCCCGGAGGGCTATGACGGCGATCCCTATGAGCGGCTGATGCCGAGGATGCTCTCCGTTTCAGCGGAGCAAGCCGTGTACCGCAAAGTCTGCATCGAGCTTCTTCGGGAGCTGTTTGATGACCTACCGAAGAAGGACAGGGACGTTCTCGGCAAGACCTGCGGCGTGTTCGGATACCCGGACGCGACCTTGAAAGAGATCGGGATGTATCACATGATGAAGGAGTCCGCCGTGGAGAAGGCGAAGAGCCGCGCGGTCGAGAAGCTGAGAAAATCCTATCCCGGCAGCAGGCTTCAAGTGTGGAGGACTGTTCATCGTATGCTGCGGAGGCCGGTCCTGCCGCCGGGGGAGGACAGTGAGCTGCGGCGCGACTTCCCGCAGTATGTCCGCGCCTTGGCGGAGGTCTATGCTATACTGGAGGAAGCCGTTGCAAACGGAGAGCGATACTTATGCGAGAATGAGAGCTCCAATACCTGTGAAAAGTAAAGCTGGAGGCGTATGTAAAGATTGTGGACGGTCCTCTTACTGCATAACCGAATCTGCCGCCCGACAGCGAAAACTGCCGAGCGGCAGTCTTGCAATATGGGAAGATAAGTAGTCAACTCAAAATTTTTTACAAAATTCTTTGTAAGATTTTTCGTTTTTCGCAGTCTTATAAGTGAACGAGACAAGGAGGTGAGCAGGTGACGGACTTTGAACAGATATACAAAGACTATTTTCGGGATGTGTTCCTCTATGTGCGGCGGCTGTCCGGCGGGGACGAACGGCTGGCAGAGGATATTACCAGCGAAGCCTTCTTCCGTGCGCTTCGCCGCATTGACAGCTTTCGGGGGGATTGCGACATCCGGGTGTGGCTGTGTCAGATCGCAAAGAATTGTTACTATACCCATCTGAAACAAAGCTGCAGGACAGAGCATACAGCGGATATGGAGCAGCTTATATCGGAAGCGGAGGAATCACCGGATGAAATGCTGCTGCGCAGCGAGAATGCTCAACAGGTAAAACATCTGCTGCATGAGCTTCCCAATCCGTACAAAGAGGTTTTCATGTGGCGTACTCTTGGCGAAATGAGCTTTAAGGAGATCGGGAAACTGTTTCACAAGACGGAAAACTGGGCGTGCGTCACCTATCACCGCGCACGAAAAATGATCCAAAAAGGAATGGAGGTTGACAAAGATGAAAAATGAATGCAGTATCATCCGCGATATTCTGCCGCTGTATGTGGAAAACATGGTATCGGAGGATACGTCGGAGTTTGTAAAGGAGCATCTGGAAAGCTGCCCCGCCTGCCGTGCGGAGCTTGAAAAACTGCGGGAGCCCGTGGAGGTGCAAACAGAGCCGCAGCCCGACATGGATGCCGCGCCGCTGAAACGTTTGAAAAAGGCTCTGCTGATGAAAAAGGTGCAGACCATCCTATGCACAGCGGCGGTGCTGCTGGCGCTGATGCTGTCGGTCATCTCCTTTCTAACCGCGCCGGAATACTTCGCCTATTCGCCGGAGCTAGTGACAGTGACGGAGGAAACAAACGGTGCGGTGACGCTCTCTTTCAGCAACGAGGTCACGAATTATAAGCTCCAACAGGTCAAAGACCCGGATGAACGGCAGACGGTCTACCACTTGGAGGTGTGGACTTCTGTATGGGACAGAATATTCCATAAACCCGGCGTACAGGCTGTGACCGCAGCGCCGGAGAGCGGCAAGCCGCTTCTTGTTTATTTCACGCAGTTTATCAACGGACACGCCGAAAGCTCCAGCGACAGCTCGGTGTGCATCTACGGCACCGCGCCCGACAGCGGCGGCTGGGTCGCTTTGGCGGGGCTTTCTTTGGGCTATTGGCTGCTATTCAACATCGCCCTGTTCCTGATCCTTATCGGGGTATGGTTCAAGCTGCGTAGGAAAGAAAAATCCCGCCGCCGGGTGGAGCGCCTGCTCACGATCCCTATCGCATACGGGCTGGGGCATCTGTGTGTTATGGGCTTTCGCACTGCATCCTGTTCGGAATGGCGCGACTTTCAACTGATCCTTGCAGTCGGCGTTCTGTTCTACTGCGCTATGCTGCTGGCATTGAGTATTTTTTATAATGTAAAAGAGCTGCGGGGTATAAAAAGAGAGGGTGAGAACGAATAGCGGTCTGACCATTTGGAAAGTAGGTGTACCATGAGAAAACTTGTGATTTTTTGCTTTGCCGTCTGTATGACCGTGCTTACGGTACTATCCCTGTTCAATTTTGCACAGGACGCAGAGGAAAGCATGATACTGGATAAGCGGGCGGTAATCCTCGAAAAGCCGGAGACATTGAGCAACCGCGAATTTTTGGGACAGATAGATACTGCACTCGGAAAGATCGGCGCAGACATTATGTACCGCTACGCGGAGCTGGATGGGGACAAGCCACTGTACCGCTACTATAAGACCAGCCATACCGACAGCTTTCTTTCCGTTTCTACCGGGAAAGGGAGCGTGAGGCTGGAATCGGACGAGTTCTTTTCCACTGCAAAGCAGCCGGGAGCTATGGCGCTGCATCTGTCCTCGCTGTTTCAAGATACCGCCATCTATCCACTCATGCAGGCGCAGCAGCATGACTTGACCGCCGCGACCTGGTATGTGGCGGAAGGACAGCTTGACGCGGTGCTTCATGCGCTGAAAGGCTTGGGCTATTCCGTAACAGCAACCAACGAAAGGCTTTTGTCTACCAAACTGCCGCTTTATTTCCTGTTCATTCCTGCCTTTATGCTCTGCGTCAGTATCGTATTCTACACCCTGTCCGCAGGCAAGAAAAATGTGCTGAAAAAAATGGAGGGCTATACCACGGGGAATATCCTGCTGGGGGAGATCAAAGCCTTTGCCCCTGCTTTGTGTCTTTGCTTTCTGCTGATTTTTGCCGCCGCCATGATTTGCGCCGTGTGGCTTCATCCGGTGGCGACCTGGCAATTTGGGCTGTTCCTGCTGGGGGATTGTCTGTGGCTGCTCGTTCCTCTGATACTGGGCATCCTGCTCTCCCTGCTGTTCCTCTCCGGGCAGCGCAGCGCGGAGTATGTGAAGGGCAAAGTTCCAAAGCGCGGGATCTACATTACAAACACGCTTGCGAAAGCTGCTTTTCTAATCTTTATTCTATTCTCTCTCACCATTGCCATGCGGAACATCACGCAGATCTACAACACCTTCCATGCAGCGGAGTTCTGTTCGCAAAAGACAAAGGGCTATGTGACTGTCCCTCTGAACAATGTTAATTCCGGCAGCGCACCGGAGGGCGCGGATTATCTGGCGTTCTATTATGCCACAGTGGATCGCTACAATGGAATACTCATGGCAGCCAACGATTTTAATTACGACCTGTTTGAAGGGAAAATGCTGGGAGAGGCATACGGTCAGGATTATGCCCACATCAACCGAAACTACCTTGCGTTCAACCCCATCTATGCGCCGGACGGGGAGCAGATCGGTGACGCTCTGCTTTCCGATACCCATGTGAATATTCTGCTTCCGAAGTCCAAGGAATACAGGCGGGATGAGGTACGGGAGCGCGGCGCGAGCTGGGGAAATTCCGGGGATGTGAATATTGTCCTCTACGATGATAAAGCGTCTGACATATACTCCTATAACGCCAGCACAGGGCTTGGGGGCAACGGCGCTCTGCCCGCGCCCATCCTTGTAGTCAAGGAAGGTGACCTGCTGGACGGGCTTTTCATCGAAGCATGGTGTTCACAGGGGGCGTATTTCCTCTATGTTCCCACCGATGATCCGTATGCGGAGCTGCTACCTATCCTGCGGGAAACGGGGATTGACGCGGCGACCGTTTCCACACCGACCGTCGCCGCCACCTTTGATAAAATGCTCCATCATCTGACCTATATGCTGATGATTTGGGGCGTACAGGCTTTGGTGCTGCTGATCGGGCTGTTCTGCCTGATCTTATTCGGCGCAAGGCTCTATTGCGACAATTACAGGGACAGGATCGCCTGTCGCCTGATTGAAGGGCATTCCCTATTAAGCTGTATTCGCACCCATCTCGTGCTGACGGTGCTGTACTATGGGGCGGTAGCGGCAGGGCTGCTGCTCTTAAAGCTCGCCATCGAGCTTGACTACAATATCCTGCTGGGCACGTTTCTCGCGGAGCTGCTGATCACGCTGCTTGCTTGCGGCAGCATTGCCCGGAAAAACCTCTATCAGATTGTGAAAGGAGCGGAAGCATGACTGCCATTACTTTATCCAATATCAATAAACGCTTCGGGGAAAAAGTCCTGTTTCGGGATTACTCGCTGCATATTGAAGCCGGAGAGTTTGTCGCCATCAAGGGCGAAAGCGGAGCCGGAAAAACAACGCTCCTGAACATCATAGGACTGCTGGAAACACCGGACAGCGGCAGCATCACCCTCTGCGGCGCAAGAAACCCGTCCTTTTCCTCCCGCGCTGCGGTTCATCTGCGGCGGCACAAGCTGTCCTACCTGTTTCAGAATTACGGGCTGGTGGACACCGACACCGTGGAAGCCAACATGAAACTCGCCACCCGGTTCGGTAAAGCAAAGGGCAAGGCAGAGAAAGAACGCATCGCGGATGCGTTGGCACAGGTGGGGCTTTCGGGCTATGAGCGTCGTAAGGTCTACACCTTGAGCGGCGGTGAGCAGCAGCGGGTGGCACTGGCAAAAATCATCGCAAAATCCCCCGACATTATCCTTGCGGATGAGCCTACGGGCAGTCTGGACGAGCGCAACCGCAGCTATGTGATGGATATTCTCAAAGAGCTGAACCGACAGGGGAAAACCATTGTTGTTGTGACACATGATCCCTATGTGAGCGATTGCGCCACACGGCACATTGCGCTGTGAGAGGACGGAGGGTAAAGCTATGCGAAAAAAGAACTGGGCTGCCTTGCTATGCTCGATCCTGATTCTTGCGAGCATAGGGCTTGGCGTTTCCATCATTTACTCGGACTACTATTTCAGCCCCGTGTCGGGCTTGCAATCCTTTACTGTCGCGGACGTCTCCCGGATATACCTTCATCCGGAGGAGGACGCAGGCACGCCAAGCGCCGCCGCGCCGTCCGATGAACTGTATGCGCTTCTGGAACGCTGGGCATTGGAAAACGAGGCGACAATCCTATACAAGAACGGGTTTGCCGCAGGCTGCGGCATTCTGGACGGTTCGGATTGGCTCCGTGAAGCCATCGGGCTTTCGCTGCCTTGTGACGCGCAGGGCGTATTAACCGCAGAGGACGCGGTCTTTTCGGAAACCTATGTGCGCGATGGGCGGTTTTTGCCGGACGCGCTGGGGCTGCCTGTACTGGGAACCTATCGGGAACGGGATGTGCCTTCCGTTATCTCCAATGCAGGGTTTCTCTATCCGTTGTCCATGAGCGGGGCGAAGGATGGAATGTACTTCACAGATGGCACGGACACCAGTGGTCTGACGGCACTATTTGAGAATAGCGGCTATACGGTCACTGACCAGCGGCAGCGTTTGAGCCTTCCCGCGCTGGCGGCGAAGCTTCTGACGGACAGCGTTCTTTCCAGAGCGATTTCCGCTGCCATGCTCGGTTTGATCTTTTGCTTCTCCTATGTGGTGCTGACCATGTATCGGGAAAATGACCGCCGCTATCAAATCTATCATTTGTTTGGGCTGTCAAAAGCACGGCTGTTCCTCCGCTCCACCCTTACGGCGATGGGTATTGCACTGACTGCTGCTCTGCTTTTCGGCGTGGCGCTGTACCAGGGGCTGACCTATATGCCGGACAGTGATCTGACCGTGCTGCTGATAGGTACTACGGTAGGGTTTGTACTGTTCTCACTGATTTTGAACTGGGCGGGCTACTGCGGAACAGCCGCACGGTTGGGGAAAGGGGGAAGATGATATGACACTGATCAGGCAGGTGGTCCGGGATTTGGTCAAGGATGCCGGATGGGTCATTTTTTACGGCTTTTTAACCGCAATGTCCATAATGGCTTTCGTGCTGGTGGGATTGAGTTACCAGCATGTCGCGTCACAAAATGATGCAATCCGTCGCTTTACACAAAACGATGTGAGCATGGTGCGGGTAAAGGATTTGAGCAGTCTTATGACAGCGGCAGACCGGGAAACTACCGCACAGCCTGTCAGAACAGGCAGCGGGCGGCAGCAGAGCCTCGTGGAGCTGTTTCAAAAGCATGACAACCTTGGCAGCCTCGTCCTTCTCCCCGGCATCGGCGGGTATCAGCAGACCATCGTTTATGTGGGCGCCTATACCCGGCTGACAGCATTCCCGTTTCCGGCAGGCAGTGATGCACCCATCGCCGCAGTTTCGCCGGACTGCGCCGCGGACGAAGGAAAGACGCTCCGCATCGGAGATCACGAATGCACTGTAACCGTTGTCCCATCCGATATGGACGTTTACCATCCGCTGCACTACAGTCCCCCCGCATCGGAGAATCTGAAGAAAACGCTCTATGTTTTCTCGCCGTCCTGTGAGGATGCCCTTTCCCTCGCGGCGTTTCCGCACGTATCGGTGGATATGTTCATAGACCGTCTGATTCTTGCCGAACCCACAGAGGAAAGCGCCGCCGATGTCAGGTCGTTCCTGTATCAAAACTATTCCGCCTATGCGGAGATACAGTCAACGGAAAACTTTTTGCGGCTTTCCGCCGCAAGCAGCACCCGCACCCATCAGGCGTATCTTCTGTTCTACATCATGTCCACGCTGGTTTTATTCGGCGCGCTGCTGCTGAGCACCTATCGCATCCTGCGACGCAGGATCCCGGAATATGCGGTGCATCATCTGTTTGGCGCAACACAGCGGTTTATCTTTGCAAGGATGTATCTGTTCGTGTTGGGATACCATGTGATCCCGCTTGCGGGAACGCTCCTGATCCTGTCATTGAACAGGCTCGCGTCGCCGCTGAATCTTCTCATGGTATTCGCAGCCACCATGGGCTCGGCGTTCCTTGTCACAAGTATTGTGCAGCAGCGTTTTGTATCTAAATTTTCACAGGGATTAAGGAGGGAATGAACTATGCCGGGAATCACCGTTACACAAGCCTGCAAGAGCTATGAAACCAGCCACTACACCGTAAAAGCGGTAAATCACGCCAATCTTTCCGTGGAAAGCGGCGAAGCCGTCGCCATTGTCGGACCTTCCGGCAGCGGCAAGTCCACACTTTTGAACATTATCGGTCTGATTTTGAAGCCGGATTCCGGAAGCGTCGCCGTGGGCGGAGAGGAAGTTCTGAGCATGAACGACAGGCGGTGCAGCGCTTTCCGAAATGCCTCGTTCGGCTATATTGTGCAGGACTTCGCCCTGCTGGACGATGAAACCGTATATCACAACATCCGAATCCCCTTGCTTTACAACAGGCAGATCAAGCGCAGGGAGCACAAGCCCCGAATCAGGGAGATCGCGCAGAAGCTGGACATATCAGACAAGCTGAACCGCAAGGCAGGCAAATTGTCCGGTGGAGAGCGGCAGCGGGTGGCAATCGCCCGTGCAATCGTCTGTGACCAGCCGATCATCCTTGCGGACGAACCCACCGGATCACTGGACGCGGCGAACAAATCGAATGTCATGGACATCCTCATGCGGCTCTGCAAGGAAAGCGGCAAGACGCTGATCATCGTTACGCACGACCCTTCGATTGCCGAACGCTGTGACAGGATCGTTCAGATGACGGATGGCCGCATTGAGGGAAACGGAGAAACCTTGCCGTGAGAGGGTGTGCGCCCATTACCATGGATTTCAGAGTCAAACAGCCGCAAGCCACCATTTTTGATGACTTGCGGCTGTTCTGTTCAGCAGCTCTTTTGGTAACTCTCCATCTTGTACGCTTTGCTTCACCGAAGCGCTGGAAATGCACGATCTCCCGCGCCCGCAGGAACTTGATGACGTCGTTGACGTCCGGGTCGTCGGACAGACGCAGGATGTTGTCATAGGTGACCCGGGCTTTTTGCTCGGCGGCCAGATCCTCCGTCAGATCGGCGATCAGGTCGCCCTTCACAGCCATAGACGCAGCGTTCCACGGGAAGCCGGAGGCGGCGGCCGGATAAACACCGGCGGTGTGGTCCACGAAGTACGCCTCGTATCCGGCCTTCTTGATCTCCTCCGGCGTCATGCTCCGGGTCAGCTGATGAACGATGGTGCCAATAATCTCAAGGTGCCCGAGCTCCTCCACGCCGATGTCCGTCAGCAAAGCCTTCAGCTCCGGATATGGCATGGAGTACCGCTGACTCAGATACCGCAGCGATGCACCGAGTTCCCCATCCGGCCCACCTGATGGCAAAAGGATGTAATTAGGTGTAGAAGTATATGGCCAGGTGCCGGCTGGCCTTTTCATAGGTGATATGGTCAACGACGGAACGGAGGACCTCATTTTTGGCGCCTTCGTCGGCGGATGTCTCCAGGAAGCGGAGGATGTCCGCCGCTTTTTTTCCATAAGCGGCCTTATCGAAGGATTCCGGGGCCGCAGCAGCTGAAGCGGCCTGTTCTTCTATGCGGCGGATACGCTCCTCCAACCGCGCCTTGTTGTCGCGGTATTCCTCCAGAGTATCTACGCCGGCCTGGTAGGCGTCCTTGCAGCGGGCCAGCCTTCGGCGCTCCTGCTCCAGCAGGCGGCCATAGTCTGCGGTACGGGACGGGGCGGACGTCAGGTGGGGGACCATATGGAAGGTCAGCGTACCCACAGAGCGCCGCAGGCCCGCCAGCACGGCGGCGTTGGCCCTACGCAGGGATAAGGAATGGGACGTGTGACAGGAACCCTTGGCGTAGCTGTGGCACTGGAGAAAGGGGCAGGAGGAGCTTCGGCCGGCCATGATCAGCGTGGCTCCGCAGGCGCTGCAGCGCACCAGGCCCCGCATCATCCAGGAAGCGGGAGCCTGACGCTGGTACCTCCCGTAGGCCGCCTTGCGCTGCTCCATGCGGCGCTGCACAGCCTCCCACAGGTCCATGGAGACGATCGGCGGGTGCTTGCCGTCCACAACCTCCACGCCGTCTGCTATATGTACGCGGGAATACCGGGTTTTGTGTCCGGGCGTCCAACGGATCTTCCCGATGTATACGGGGTTGCGGAGCATATACTCCACAAATCGGCTGTCCGGCCGGTTGCCGCGCCGCGTAGTGATCCCGGCATCGCCCAGCTGCACGGCGATGTCCCGGAGCCCGGCGCCATCGGCGTAGGAGCGGAACACATCGCACACGATCTCCGCCCGTTCCGGATCCACCGTGAAGGTCTTGTTGGCACTGTCGATGCGGTAGCCGAAGGGCGCTGTGCCCATGGCTTCGCCCCGGAGAAACTTTTCGCTCATGCCGCGCTTGACCTCGGCGGACAGGTTGATAAGGTAATATTCGTCAAACCACTCGATGATGCTTTCGATCAGCGTGCCGAAGGGGCCGTCCACGGCGGGCTCCTTGACGGAGATCACGGAAATGCCCTGTTTGCGCAGCAGACCCTTGTACAGCACGCTCTCCTCTCGATTGCGGGCAAAGCGGCTGAACATCAGCACCAGGATCGCGTCGAAGGGCCTTTCTTTCTCCTTGGCCAGGGCGATCATGCGGTTGAAGGCCGGGCGCTTCCGGGCGGTGGCGGCGGAAATGCCGTCATCCTGGAACACATATTCCTCCGGCAGCAGGTATCCGTTCTTCCTGGCATACTCCCGGATGAGCCGGACCTGGCTGTCCGGGGAGTACTCCTCCTGGTCGTCGGTGGATACCCGGATATAGGCGGCGGCAATTTTCAGATCACTGGTGGGCATGGCGTTTCTCCTTTCACTGTGTCCGAATCGGGTACGGGTGTGGCTAACAGTAACACAAAAACAGCGATCATGCAGTCGAAAAGGCGGCGACATCTTGAATCCAGGTGAGTCCCGGTGCGCGGAAAATGCTGCCCCCGTGTATGCAGCGGAACGCTGCGAACGAGATAGGACATCCCACCCGGCGCATAAGCTGGATGGGAGGTGTATCTCATGGCAGGAGAGACGCGGCAGCCGCTGACGTGTGTATTTTACCTGATCGACCGGGAGACCGGCGAGACCAAGCGGATCGACAAGGTTCCTCCGGAGGCTCTGGAGAAGATGAGCAAGCGCCTGAGCGAGAATATGAGCGCTTACTACACCCGGCATATGGACGAGTACGTCCGTCTGGAGGTGTAACCTGAGATGAACAGAAGAAGCCGCCCAAAGGCGGCAGGGGACGATGCCGATGTGCTTTGGCGGGTCTGGCCGCAGCTGGATTCGCGGACGCGGCAGCTGCTGGAGGACAAATATGTCCTGAACATGAGCGATGCGGAGATTGCCTCTGCCCTGGGCGTCAAGCCCAGCAGTGTGCGGATGCTGCTGACAAGGGCCAGGAGCAAGGCGCGTAAGGCGATAGAGAAGAAAATGTGAACAAAACTAAGCCTCATATATAAGACAGGTAAGCTGTTATACCCGTCTTATATATGAGGCATTTTTGTGGTAAGAGGGACTCCGCTTTTGGCGGTCAGCCCCGTCATGCGGCTGAAGCTGTCGTAGGTGTAGTTGGCGGAGATGGCACCCTCCGTCGCCTTGGTCAGCCGGTTGTCCTTGTCATAGGCATAGGTGCTGCTTGCTGTCCGGACGTGACCGTCAGCCGTGGTAAAGAGTCAGAAGGTAGGAAGAAAGATTCCGGACAACATCCTGGGCGTTTCACGCTGTTCTACAGAAATACATTTCAATGCGGTATTTTACTTGTCTTGTTGATGTTAATACCCGGTGTATACTTTTCGTCGCCCCGATATGCAAATTGCGGGTCTGTATCATCGGCTAATCTGATAATGTACAGAGACCGTATACCCACATTATCTGCATCTGCGGTATCCAGCAGCATATATTCCATGGCAAAGCGGTACTTATCCTGGGTCGTTTCGACATCGTAAGTCGCATACAGGCATTTCCAATAACGTCCCGTACCATCTTCGTTCATCCCACCTATAGATCCAAGGCTGCCCCAGTCATTATATGAAAGCATATCACCTCGGAAGTAGTCAAACAATGCGGTGATAGTTTCTTCTATATTTTGCGATTCCTTCAGTGATTTTTCAGAAAAGAATGCTTTCAGAGCGACACGGTCTTGATTTTGAATGGCTCCTATTAGTGCTTCAAAACGCTCATTTGCAGTCTCTCTCTCATTTTTTTTAAATAAATCTCTTACCATATTTGAGTCACCTGATGAGCAAGACGTTAATAATAGGGTCATAATAATCAGCATTAACAAACATACTTTCCTCATAGCAATTACCTCATAACATCAAAAGTAAAACCTGGCTATACAGCATATTGCCCCATGCGTCGTAGATATAAGTCACAACCGTGTTCCCGTTGCCGTCCACGATCTGAACCACATCGCCCTGCGCATTCTTGACGTACAGATATGTGGTCCCGTTATACGTCACGGACGCCGGGCCAATGGAGTCATAGGTAAAGTGCAGCTTGTTGCTGCCCCAGGTCATCTCCGTCAGTTTAAAACAATGGTCTCTTGATTGATATACATGGTGTAGCTTTCAGAGAATTCGGGAATATAGGCAAAAAAGCAGTACATTCGAGCCACTCCATTCTCAATTTCGTAGGAGTGAAATGTAGAAAATGCGGAGTCTGACACGGATGGGAGCGGATCCTGATCTGTCGACATGTAAGTAAGGTGAATGTAGTGGTCTCCATAGTCCGGAACGAAGCACTCTGTTATGTGGCACAAGTTGTCCTCTATTTGTGCCACTTTATCGGTGTAACGCAAAGGAACAGGAGCGATCTGTCCATTGTCGAGGATCTGAAAAACATTCCATTCGTAATCGCCGTTTGATGCATCGTACCAATACAGCATGGCAGTTTCCGTTCCATCTACCCGCAGGATGACATCCTTTTTTGATAAATCAACGAATGAAGGCCAAACGGTAACTGAAGACATGCAGGCTGTCAGAAGAAAAACCGAGAAACACAAATGAAAAAACGGAATGATGCATTTAAATAATTTCATATAATTTATCACCCTATGAACATCTGACTAAATGCAGGCGCTAACTGCGGCATATAAGCAAGTAGCCATCCATATCCTTCAAATGCCGCAAAGGACATCAAGGCGACCACTCTGGCATCTACACTGACGCATACATAATTAGTATTGGTAGTACAGGCCTGTTTCGGTGTCATAGACGTACCCGCGGTAGCGCAGGGGATTCGCGGCGCCGAGGGTGACGGCCATGCTGCCAGCCGTAGGTCCATGTGCCGTCGGACAGGGGATTGCCTATGGCGTCGTAGGTGATGGACTTCCCATTGAACGCCTACTATTGTGTATATAGTCTTACCATAGGTTATAGTCCACTGCGGCAGTGCTCTGTGACAGGCAGATTTGTATAAGCAAACCCACCTGTCACAAAGTCGATGAGATTATTTACTGCACTACCTTAATGGCATCCTGATCGATATACACAGTGTAGTTCGCTGGGAGCTCTGGAAGATAGGCAAAATAAATGTACTGCACGGTGACTCCGTTTTCTATTACATGCGGATAGAAGGTGGAATGGGTGGAGTCAGATACAGACGGTGCAGATTCAGAAGTTTTCCTCGTGCAATTGAGGTAAAGATAATAGTCGCCGTCGTCCGGAGAAAAACAAATATCTATTCGACCGAAATAGTTTTCGGTATCCAATTCCTTCAACTCGATATACTGTATTTGTATCGGAAGGCTGCGGCTGCTGACGGGCTTTCGATAGACATTCCATTTATATTCGTGTGATGTGCAGCGCAGAAGCAGCAAGGATGTTTTTGCACCATCCACCTGTACCACGATGTTTTCTGAGGACAATTCGGTATTCGCTGACTGATTTGAAAATGGAAGCATGCAAGCTGTCAGAGGAAAAACCAAGAAGCCAAGATAAATGATCAGAATGACGTGTTTTAATAGTTTCATATTGTTTTCTCCATCACCCCATGAATACCTGATAAAAAATGGGTGCTAATTGCGGCGCATAAGCAAGTAGCCATCCTGCTCCTACCGATACAGCATCGGCTGCGAAGGCAACCATTCTGGCATCTACACTGACGCATACATAATTAGTATTGGTAGTACAGGCCCGTTTCGCTGTCATAGACATACCCGCGATAGCGCAGGGGGTTCGCGGTGCCGAGGGTGGTGGACATGGAACCGCCGGTGGACAGGGGCGCACCCCAGGGGTCATAGGTGTAGGACACCACCTGGGTGCCGCTGGTGTTTGTTACTGACGGAGTACTGCCAGGGAGTTTCGATAAGTGCTATGTAGTATCAGAACAGAAATGCTTGCGATGTGATTAGCGATTGTCTATTCCCAACATACAACTGTACACGCAATGGTTTTCAATCCGGGATTCAGTCCGGGCAAATCGAGAAGTCCACGATGCCGGACCCTTCATAGCTGCGCAGGTAGGTGATCGTGATCCGATAGGTCCGGCCATCCGCCGATGCGCGAAACTCGGCGGTGGTGTAGTGGTCCTTGTCCGATATCTCCGTCTTGTGACCCGTCATACGCTCCAGCTGCCAGCCGCCGCGCAGGGGGATACCCAGCTCAGACAAAAAGGCGTCCATGTCCCATAGCTCATCCGCCGCCTTGGTGGGGTGGAGGCAGGACTGCCAGCGTTTCTCGTCCCGCCGGGTCAAAGCCTCCAGGGCCTCCTGGCAGACCGGCTGCATTTTATTCTGCGCATTCCGGCCTGCAAATGCGATCGCCAGCATGGCCAGCACAAATACCGCGGAAAACAGAATGACATATCCCAGCTTCTTCCGGGAGTCGGGGGAGGTGTCCAGCAACTGTTGCTGGATGCCGATGCCGATGCATGTCAGAACGTGTGCAAACACCGCGCTGAGGAGCCACCCGGTTGATAAGCGGATCAGCAGACTGCCGATGGCCAGCAGAAGGACGGTCTCCAGAAAGAGGGCGAATCTGCGCTGTCTGGCTGTGACCAGGGTCAAAAGGTAATAGATCACGTTGAGAACGGGAATGAAGGTGATGGCCCCCACTTGGTTGTCCAGGTGGAAGATTTCTTTTTTCTTCCCCAAATAGATTCTGATTCCTTTTCTCATGATGAAAACACAGCTCCTAACTAAATTAGAATCTTTTTAATCATCATCCCAGCAAACCTCAAAAGAGAATCCAATTAATGAAGATGCAGAAAAACCAAAACCTTTCTCTCCATATCCAAACGAGAAACCGGGACCTACATAGACTCCAATCGAAACAGAAATATCCAATGGAATGTATATGAGGACTGAGGCCCTTGCAACATATGCCCCAGCACCAATCGAAACCTTCTTTGAACTCAAACTTGCACTGGCCTCAACACTGAACATATCTGCATCAATCTCAAAACCATTCATAGGCAATTCAGTATAGAACCCCGTTTCGGTGTCATAGACATACCCGCGGTAGCGCAGGGGATTCGCAGCGCCGAGGGTGGCGGCCATGGTGCCACTGGTGGACATGGGCGCACCCCAGGGGTCGTAGGTGTAGGACACCACCTGGGTGCCGCTGGTGTTTACAAGACCGGTAACGTCGCCCTGGGCGTTCTTCAGGTAGAAATACCTGACGCCGTTGTACGTCACAGACGCCGGGCCAGTGGAGTCGTAGGTAAAGTGCAGCTTGTTGCTGCCCAAGGTCATCTCCGTCAGCCAAGACGATTATTCCTCCTCGTCAGGTTCCTGATCCCCCTGATCGGGAGATATTTCCCCCCGCCGCAGGCTTTCAAATTGCATGCGTTCCTCGCCTGTTAGCGGTGGAAAAATCAAAACCTGCGGCCAGCGAAAGGTGGCACGCTCTATATTGATCCGTCCACCGGCTGTTCCTTCTAACATTACGGTGCTGCATACCATCATGAATGCCTCGCCAGGTGTTTCTTCTATAACTTTCGCTATGGGATACAGGCCCACCATCTGAAACCGTTCCCACGGATAGAGGTGACGAAAGATACCCAGCCATATCACGGTAATCCCCTTGGTGGATACAATGTATACCCGGCTGAGCGCAATAATCATGGTAAATACCACCGCATTAAATATCAGTCCAAAAATCCAGAATATGACTACGTCAAGGGCTATTGGAGTAGGCGGTTTAAAGTAGGAGATATAGGCGTAGATATAAAACACATCAATTCCTACACCGGATATAATGAAAAACATCATCTGGTCATGCATCCCAGATGGGGAGATACGCATGTTGCCTTTTTCTAATTTCTTCATACAGTCATCCTTACCGGGCCCCTTCGGCCCCTCGCCGCTGCTTCGCGATGCTGCCTGATGGTTCATAAGCAAATCGAGAGAGAACACCCTTCGGATTTGTCGTTTTCAGCGCATCGCTGTCAACTATCCTAAGTATACAATCGAATACCCCTGCCTGGCAAGAACTTTTTCCAAATTGTTCGTGAAAAAGTGCTATGGAATTCGGAGCGGAGGAATAGCATGATTGCCTTTCCAACGGATAAAGGCGGCGCGGCTATTCGCCCCCATGACGATACACTTGACAGAGAGCTGTCCTACAGGATGCAGCAAATCAGCAAAAACGTATCGCCTCACCATCTGCTGCACGGAATGTTCGGAATATTACTTGCAAATTCGCGGTGGGCTTGCTATAATGGCGTATAAGAGGACATCCCTCATTATTTAGAAGGAAGGAATTCGCTATGATCTATACCACTGAGGTACAGCATATGTGTCCCGTCGCCAAGGGCGCTTATCACGGTCCGGCCCCCATCCCCGAGGAGGGCAAGTGGGTCCAGGCCAAGGAAATCTCCGATATTTCCGGTTTTACCCACGGCGTGGGCTGGTGCGCTCCCCAGCAGGGCGCCTGCAAGCTGACGCTGAATATCAAGAACGGCATCATTGAGGAGGCGCTGGTGGAGACCATCGGCTGCTCCGGCATGACCCATTCCGCCGCTATGGCCTCCGAGATCCTCATCGGCAAGACCATTCTGGAGGCGCTGAACACCGACCTGGTGTGCGACGCCATCAACACCGCCATGCGGGAGCTGTTCCTGCAGATCGTATATGGCCGGTCCCAGTCCGCCTTCTCCGAGGGCGGCCTGTCCGTGGGCGCCTCTCTGGAGGACCTGGGCAAGGGCCTGCGCAGCCAGGTGGGCACCATGTTCGCCACCAAGGCCAAGGGCCCCCGCTACCTGGAAATGGCCGAGGGCTATGTGACCCGGGTGGCCCTGAACAAGGAGGACGAGATCGTGGGCTATGAGTTCATCAGCCTGGGCAAGATGATGGACTTCATCAAAAAGGGCGACGACGCCGCCACCGCCCTGGAGAAGGCCAAGGGCCACTACGGTCAGTTCGACAACGCCGCCAAGTATATTGACCCCCGGCAGGAATAAGAGGAGGACGGAAAAATGGCACTGTTTGAAAGCTACGAAAGAAGAATCGACAAGATCAATGGCGTCCTCGCTCAGTACGGCATCGGCTCCGTGGAGGAGTGCCGGGAGCTCTGCAAGGCCCGGGGCTTCGACCCCTACGAGATCGTCAAGGAGATCCAGCCCATTTGCTTCGAGAACGCCTGCTGGGCGTACACCGTGGGCGCGGCCATCGCCCTGAAGTCTGGCGTCAGGACCGCCGCCGAGGCCGCCAGGATGATCGGCGTGGGCCTGCAGTCCTTCTGCATCGACGGCTCCGTGGCCGACGACCGCAAGGTGGGCCTGGGCCACGGCAACCTGGGCGCTATGCTGCTCAGCGACGAGAGCAAGTGCTTTGCCTTCCTGGCCGGTCACGAGTCCTTCGCCGCCGCCGAGGGCGCCATCGGCATCGTGAAGAACGCCAACAAGGCCCGCAAGGAGCCCCTGCGGGTCATCCTCAACGGCCTGGGCAAGGACGCTGCCCAGATCATCAGCCGCATCAACGGCTTCACCTATGTCCAGACCCAGTTCGACTACTACACCGGCAAGCTGAATATCGTCCGCGAGATCCGCTATTCCGAGGGCGAGCGGGCCAATGTCCGCTGCTACGGCGCCGACGACGTCCGCGAGGGCGTGGCCATCATGCACGCCGAGGGCGTGGACGTGTCCATCACCGGCAACTCCACCAACCCCACCCGGTTCCAGCATCCCGTGGCCGGCACCTATAAGAAGGAATGCATCGAGCAGGGGAAGAAGTACTTCTCCGTGGCCTCCGGCGGCGGCACCGGCCGCACCCTGCATCCGGACAACATGGCCGCCGGCCCCGCCAGCTACGGCATGACCGACACCATGGGCCGTATGCACTCCGACGCGCAGTTCGCCGGCTCCTCCTCCGTGCCCGCCCATGTGGAAATGATGGGCTTTTTGGGCATGGGCAATAACCCCATGGTGGGCGCCACCGTGGCTGTGGCTGTGGCCGTGGCACAGAGCCTGAAGTAAGAAAACCTACCTGCTGCTGCACCCCCTATCCGAACAGGATAGGGGGTTTTCTTTTGAGGCGGCCATACCCAAGTCCCGGCGGTGGGAAATTTTATTGAACCATTCGGCGTTTTTTCATTGACGGGTCCGGTGCAACGCTGTATAATGTGGTCAGAGTGATAGACGAGAGCGACTGTTTTTTTGTGGATAGATACAAGGAGGAAAAGCAATATGATCCATACCATTGACGGCATCATCGAGGCTGCCCGGGGCGGAACCCCGGGGGTCATCGCCGTGGCTGCCGCCCATGACCAGCCGGTGATCCAGGCGGTGGTCGAGGCCCGCCGTGAGGGCATCGCTGTCCCCATTCTGGTGGGCCACGCCGGCGAGATCACCGCCATGCTGTCCCAGCTGGGGGAGGACCCTGCCGCCTATCAGATCGTCGCCGCCGACAGCGACACCGACTGCGCCGCCAAGGCCGTGGCCCTGTGTGCCCAGGGGAAGGCCAACTTCCTGATGAAGGGCATTCTGGGTACCGCCGACCTGATGCGGGCGGTGTTCAACAAGGAGCACGGCCTGCGCACCGGCCGCCTGACCACCCACTGCATGTTCTACGAGATCCCGGCCCTGGGCCGGATGGTCATCCTCACCGACGGCGGCGTCAACACCTTCCCGGACCTGGAGAAAAAGGCCGATATTCTGGAAAATGCCGCCATGTGCTTCCAGGCCCTGGGGTACGAGACCATCAACGCCGCCTGCATCTGCGGCGCGGAGCAGGTGAACCCCAAGATCCAGTCCACCGTGGACGCCGACGCCCTGGCCCATATGACCGACCGCTGGGCCAAATATCACATGAACGTCTGCGGTCCCGTGGCCCTGGACCTGGCCGTCAGCCCCGAGGCCTGCCGCCACAAGCACTACAGCGCACCCGGCGCAGGCATGGCGGATATTCTGCTGGTGCCCAATTACGAGGTGGGCAACGGCATCGGCAAGGCCGCGTCCCTGTTCGGCGGAGCCAAGAACGCCGGCGTGATCCTGGGGGCCAGGGTGCCCATCGTGCTGGTGTCCCGGTCCGACAGTGCCTATTCCAAGCTGGCCTCCATCGCCGCCGGCAGCGTCCTGTCCCGGCGGATGCACCTGTCCTGACCAAACCGCATACATAGAGGAGAGTATGTTATGGTAAACCAGAAATTCTATCAGCTGGGCACCGCGCCCTCCGTCATCCGGGAGCTGTTCGCCTATGGCCTGGAGCAGGCCAAAACGGTGGGCCCGGAGAACGTGTTCGATTATTCCCTGGGAAACCCCAGCATCCCCGCCCCGGCCAAGGTCAACCAGTCCATTCACGATATTCTCAACGACACCGATTCCATCAAGGTCCACGGCTATTCCATGGCCTGCGGCTTTGACAGCGCACGGGAGGCCATCGCCGCCAACCTGAACCGCCGGTTCGGCACGGACCTGAAGGCCGGGAACCTGTTTCTCACCTGCGGTGCGGCCCCGGGGCTTATCGCCGTGATCAAGGCCCTGCTGGCGGAGGAGGACTCCGAGATCATGGCGGTGGCACCCTTCTTCCCGGAATACCGGCCCTTTACCGAGTCCAACGGCGGTCATCTGGTGGTGGTGCCGGCGGACACCGATGCGTTCCAGATCGACCTGGACCAGGTGGAGCGCCGCCTGACCCCCCGTACCCAGGCCATCATCATCAACTCCCCCAACAATCCCTCCGGCGTGGTGTATACCCGCCGGACGCTGGAGGGCTTGGCCCGGCTGCTGGAGCGCAAGAGTGCGGAGTACGGCCACCCCATCTATATGATCGCCGACGAGCCGTACCGGGAGCTGGTATACGGCGGGGTGGAGGTGCCCTTCATTCCCACGGTGTACCGCAGCACCATCGTGTGCTACTCCTATTCCAAGTCCTTGTCCCTGCCCGGTGAGCGCATCGGCTATATCTGCGTCCCGGATTCCGTGGAGGACCACCAGGCGGTGTACAGCGCCATCGCCGGGGCGGCCCGGTCCTGCGGCCATGTGTGCCCGCCCACGCTGATCCAGCTGACCATCGCCCGCTGCGCCGATGAGACGCCGGACCTGGCAGCCTATGATGAGAACCGCCAGCTGCTGTACCGGGAGCTCACCGCCATGGGCTATCAGTGTGCCAAGCCCGACGGGGCCTTCTATCTGTTTGTGAAGGCACCCGGCGGTGACGATGTGGCCTTCTGCGAAAGGGCCAAGCGGGAGCATAACCTGCTGGTGGTGCCCGGAACGGGCTTTGAGTGCCCGGGCTATGTGCGCCTGAGCTACTGCGTGTCCAACGACATGATCCGCCGCAGCCTCCCGGCCTTCCGGGAGCTGATAGCGGCATATCAGAGCTGAGAGAGAAAGAAATCCCCCTGCCGCGGCTGAACAGGCAATTTTCCGATTTTTGAAAGTTCTTGTTGAAACGGCGGCACGGTTGGGGTATACTATGAGCAGCAATTTCAACATGGAGGTAATTTATCATGATCGAGATCACCAAGGACACCATCATCGGTGATATCCTGGATGTCGCTCCCCAGACCGCTCCTATTTTCCTGTCCATCGGCATGCACTGCCTGGGCTGCCCCTCCTCCCGCGGCGAGACCGTGGAGGAGGCCTGCGCCGTTCATGGCATCGATGTGGACAAGCTGCTGGCCCTGGTCAACGAGGAAGCCAACAAGAGCGCTCAATAACATCCCGCCCGCAAACAGGAACGCATACGGCCCGTCCGTATGCGTTCATCTGTGTTATCAGGAGAGCCTATGAAACACTTACAATTGCAGCCCCGGCTGCGCCTGCTGGCGGACATGGTCCCGGCAGGGGCGCACCTGGCGGATATCGGCACAGACCATGGCTACCTTCCGGTGTGGCTGATGCAGCAGGGGCGGATCGCCTCCGCCATCGCGGCGGACATCGGGCCGGAGCCCCTGGCCCACGCCCGGCGCACCGCGGCGGAATACGGCGCGGCCCTGGATCTGCGCCTGTGCGACGGTCTCCGGGGCATCGCTCCCCATGAGGCCGACACCCTGGTCATGGCCGGTATGGGCGGCGAGACGATCATACAGATCCTGACGGATAGCCCCTGGCCCCGGACCTCCGGCTGCACCCTGCTGCTCCAGCCCCAGACCAAGGTGGAGCTGCTGCGCCGCTGGCTTTCGGAAAACGGCTATGCCTGCCGGGACGAGCGGCTGGTGTGGGACAAGGGCAAGCTGTATGTGGTGCTGCAAATGGCGGCAGGGGAGGCCTTCACCCCGGAGGAGGCCCGGCTGTACGCCGGCTTTTGCCTGGAAAACGACCCTCTGTACGGCGACTATCTGGATGCACAGCTGCGGCGGCTGCGGCGGAGACTGGAGGGCCTGCACCGCAGCCGGGAAGACGCGGACTGCGGCACGCTGCCGGAGCTCATTGCCGCCCTGGAGAAGAAAAAGGAGGCGCTTTCATGATCACAGTACGGGATATTGAGCAGTTTTTGTACGACTGGGCGCCTCCGGACACGGCAGAGAGCTGGGACAACGTGGGCCTGCTGGTGGGCCGTCCGGACCGGCCGGTCCGGCGGGTGCTGGTGGCGCTGGACGTAACGCCCGCCGTGGCGGCGGAGGCAGCGGAGCTGGGGGCGGACCTGATCGTGGCCCATCACCCGGTGATGAACGTCCGCTGGCATGAGCGGGAAATGCAGACCCTGCGGGACGATACCCGTCTGGGCGGTCTGCTGACCTGCCTGGTGCGGCAGGACCTGTCCGTCATCTGCATGCATACGAATCTGGACGCGGCGGAGGGCGGCGTCAACGACTGTCTGGCCCAAAAGCTGGGCCTTTCGGGCACCATTCCCCTGAACGAGGAAAAAATTGGCCGCATCGGCACACTTTCCTGCGAAATACCCCTTGAACAGTTCCTGCATGATGTGGTAAAATCATTAAGTTGCAGGGGCCTGCGCTACCGCGACGGCGGGCGGCCTGTGCACCGGGTGGCCGTAGGCGGCGGGGCCTGCGGCGAATACATCCCCCAGGCGCTGGCCCAGGGCTGCGATACCTTTGTCACCAGCGACCTGCGCTACAACGACTTTTTGGATACCCGGGGCCTGAACCTCATCGACGCAGGGCACTTTCCCACGGAGGACGTGGTGTGCCCCGAGGTGGTGCACCGCCTGCAAAAAGCCTTTCCCGCCATCTGCGTCTCAAAATCGGCGGTCCACCGGGACGCCGTGCAATACTATATGATCGAAGGAGAGTAATCACATGTCCGGACATTCCAAGTGGCACAATATTCAGAAGACCAAGGGCGCGGCCGACGCCAAGCGCTCCGCCACCTTTACCAAGATCGCCAAGGAGATCATCGTGGCCGTCAAGCAGGGCGGTAGCGGCGACCCCGCCAATAACTCCCGTCTGGCCACCGTGGTGGCCAAGGCCAAGGCCGCCAATATGCCCAATGACAACATCAAGCGCACCATCGACAAGGCGCTGGGCTCCGGCAACACCGACAACTACGAGTCCGTCACCTACGAGGGCTACGGTCCCTGCGGCGTGGCCGTCATCGTGGAGGCCCTGACCGACAACCGCCAGCGCACCGCCCCCGAGATCCGCCACTACTTTGATAAGTACGGCAAGGGCATGGGCGCCCAGGGCTGCGTGTCCTGGTCCTTCGACCGCAAGGGCGTCATCGTCATCGACAACGAGGACGGCGAGCTGGACGAGGATACCGTCATGATGGACGCGCTGGACGCCGGTGCCGAGGATTTCTGCCCCGACGGCCCCGTGTTCGAGATCACCACCGATCCCGACAGCTTCAACGACGTGGTGAAGGCTCTGGAGGACAAGGGCTATACCTTCGAAAGCGCCGAGATCGAAATGGTGCCTCAGAATTACGTCACCATGACCGGCGAGGACGACGTCAAGAGCATGAACAAGCTCATCGACATGCTGGAGGATAACGAGGACGTGCAGAACGTCTGGCACAACTGGCAGCAGGACTGACAGCGCATAAAACGGAGCGTCCCGGAAAATACCGGGTGATCGTAAGACGGTTTCAGCCCCGGCAGTAATGTCTGCCGGGGCTGTTATTGCATATATTAAAGCCATATGATAGCTTTAAATAAAGCAATAAGTCGGAATGATAAGATAGGTAGGGTCTCACATGTCAACAATTCAGTTAAAGGCGATGACGCGAGAACTATGTCACGAACTGTACAAGCATTGGACGAATGATGCGTCTATCTATATGGATATGCACCTGTTTCAGCCCTATGTTTATGACGAAGCTGCGGTAAATCGTTATTTTGATATGAAAGGGCAGGACGCTTCACGCAGACTGTTTGCGATCATGCTTGGGGATAAAGCGATTGGGGAATTGCAATTGAAGCAGATCGACCATGATAAAAAAGAACGTTCCCTGAGTATCCATATGCAAAACAACGCAGTGAAGGGGAAAGGATACGGAACGCAGGCAGAACGTTTGGCGGTAAAAACCGCCTTTGACGAGTTGGGAATGGCTGCGGTAAACGCAGATACCACCAGGAAAAACACCCGGAGTCAGCATGTGCTGGAAAAGGTAGGCTTTCGCTCTGTCGGAGAAGATGAAACATTCAAATACTACCGTATCGAGCGGTAAACTCCAATTTGCCGAACTGATAAAAGCGCACTTCTATACCTTTCGGTGTACCGTGCGAGCATCCCTTGCCTCTCCCCTTGGGAGAGGTGGCCGAGCGTAGCGAGGACGGAGAGGGCAACCAATGACCATACCAAAAGACAATGCTCAATTAGAAAATGCCCGGCGGCTTCGCAGGGAGATGACACCCCATGAGCGTAAGCTCTGGTACCTTTTTCTGCGCAAATATCCAGCAAAAATTTACAAACAGCGGATTATCGGCAGATTCATCGTGGACTTTTACTGCGCTTCGGCCGGACTGGTCATTGAATTGGATGGCTCTCAGCATTATGAACCTCAGGGGCTTGCTTATGATGCGGAACGTTCTCAATTCCTGATGTCTCTTGGGTTGGAGATTCTGCGATTCTCCAACCGGGATATCGACAGGGATTTCCGTAATGTGTGTGCACAAATTGATCTTATCATTCGAAAAAGGCTGCAAGACCCTCTCAGTCACCTGCGGTGACAGCTCTCCCAAAGGGAGAGCCAAGGGGCTGCGCCCCATTACATAGTATGTTGACATGAGAAATGGAGCGTATCTGTATCGATACGCTCCATTGACTGCTTTATGAACACCCATCTAATACCGGGACGCTCTTTTTCCTATAAATTCGAAAAGATTTGCCGTCTTTGCTTGCTTTTATTGAAAAATATGATATACTGGATGTGTATGTAAGCGTCTTGTCTTCATGCGGCTGCCGTATGAAGTTTCCTGTCCGTGGGCATGATAAGTGCGCGGACGTTTTCTACACTACCTAAGAGAGGGTGCCTGTTTTGAATAAGTATATCATCCATGGCGGCCGCCCGCTGATGGGCGAAGTCACCATCAGCGGCGCGAAAAACGCCGCCGTTGCCATCATCCCCGCCGCCCTGCTGGTGGACGGGGTCTGCCGCATTGAGAATATCCCCCAGATCAGCGACGTAACGCTGCTGTTTTCCATTCTGGAGGAGCTGGGGGCCAATGTCCGGGTGCTGAACCGCCACACGGTGGAGATCGACAGCCGCCATGTCCACTCCACCACCCCGTCCTTTGACCTGGTGCGCCGCATTCGCGCCAGCTACTACCTGCTGGGCGCGCTGCTGGGCCGCTTCGGCAAGGCCACCGTGGCCATGCCCGGCGGCTGCAACTTCGGCGTCCGTCCCATCGACCAGCACGTCAAGGGCTTCCGCGCCATGGGTGCGGAGGTCACCGAGGGGAATCTGGTCCAGGCCGTGGCCAAGGGCGGCCGTCTGACCGGGGCTCCCGTGTATCTGGACATGGTCAGCGTAGGCGCCACCATGAACATCATGATGGCTGCGGCTCTGGCCGACGGCACCACCACCATTGAAAACGCCGCCAAGGAGCCCCATATTGTGGACCTTGCCAACTTCCTGAACTCCATGGGCGCGGATATCAAGGGCGCGGGCACCGACTCCATCCGCATCCGCGGCGTGGAAAAGCTCACCGGCGGCACCTACTGCATCATCCCCGACCAGATCGAGGCCGGTACCTATATGGCTGCCGTGGCCGCCGCCGGCGGTCGGCTGCTGATCCGCAACGTGATCCCCAAGCATATGGACTGCATCTCCGCCAAGCTGACGGAGATGGGCGTCACCGTGGAGGAGGAGGACGACACCCTGCTGGTGACCCGGTCCCAGCCCCTCCAGCGCACCAATGTCAAAACCCAGCCCTATCCCGGCTTCCCCACGGATATGCAGCCCCAGATCGCCGTGGTGCTGTCCCTGGCCCAGGGTACCAGCCTGGTCACCGAGGGGGTATACGGCGCCAACCGATTCAAATACATGGATGAGCTGCGCCGCATGGGCGCACAGGTCCAGGTAGACGGCCGGGTGGCCGTGATCGAGGGAGTGGACCATCTCAATGGCGCACCGGTGCAGGCATGCGACCTGCGGGCCGGCGCGGCCCTGGTCATTGCGGGCCTTGCGGCCCAGGGCGTTACCCAGCTGAGCCAGGTGCAGTTCATCGAGCGCGGCTATGAGGACCTGGTGGGCAAGCTCCGCGCCGTGGGCGCGGACATCCGGGTGGAGGAGATCCCCGAATCCCGGGAGGCTGCGGCACACATCGGCTGATATAGCTATTCCGGCGTCCGCCGCCACCCGCGGCGGGCGCCGAATCTTTTCTGCGAGGTAAGCACACATTGATGACCCTACATACTCTATCCAGCGGCTCTCAGGGCAATTGTCTGCTGCTGTCCGACGGAGATACCCACATCCTGGTGGATGCCGGGATCTCTACCCGTCGCATCAAGGCGGGTCTGGCCCAGCTGGAGCTGTCCATGGACGAGCTGGACGGCATTCTCATCACCCACGAGCATACGGACCATATTTCCGGCCTGGCGACCCTCATCAAGCACCATTCCATCCCCCTGTACGCAAGCCCCGGCACCGCCCGGCAGCTGGCGTACCGGCTGGCCGGGGTGGAGCCGCTGCTGCGGCCCCGGGAGCCGGGGTGCCAATTTGAGGTGGGCCAGTGCCTGGTCACCGCCTTTGAAACCTCCCACGACGCGGCCCAGAGCATGGACTACCGCATCGACGGCTCCGGCTCCGTGGGCATCCTGACGGACACCGGCTACGTCACCGACGAGGCGGCGCAGGTGCTGCCGGGAGTCGGTCTGCTGGTGCTGGAGAGCAACCACGACGTGGAATACCTCCGCTCCGGCCCGTACCCCTACACCCTGAAGCAGCGGATTCTGGGCAGTCAGGGCCACCTGTCCAACGACGATGCCGCGGCCTTTGCCGCACAGATGGCCGCCGGCGGCACCCGATGCATCGTTCTGGCCCACCTGAGCCGGGAGAACAACACGCCCCAGCGGGCGTACGACACCGTGCGCCGTGCGCTGGACGCCTGCGGCGCATCGGTGGAGCTGCTGGTGGCTCCCCGGGACGAGTTAAGCCCCGCCTATGAAACGGAGAACGCGCTGTGCAGAAGATAACCATTCTCTGCGTGGGGAAGCTGAAGGAGCGGTTTTATCAGGAGGCCGCCGCCGAGTACGTCAAGCGCCTGGGGCGGCACTGTAAGCTGGACGTGGTGGAGCTGCCGGAGAGCCGCCTGCCGGAGGACCCCTCGGCGGCGGAGATTCAGCGGGCTCTGGCGGCGGAGGCCGCCGCCATACGGGAAAAGCTGCCCCGGGGCGGGGCGGTCATCGCCCTGTGCATCGAGGGGAAGCCTTGCTCCAGCGTGGAGCTGAGCCGCCGGATGCAGGAGCTGGCGGTGTCCGGCAAAAGCCAGCTGACGTTCCTCATCGGCGGCAGCGTGGGCCTTGCCGAGGACCTGAAGCGGCAGGCCGACTGGCGGCTGTCCATGTCGCCCATGACGTTCCCCCATCACCTGGCCCGCATCATGCTGCTGGAGCAGATCTACCGGGCCTGTCAGATCGCCGCCGGTACGAAATATCACAAATAAACTGTATATAGGAGGTATCACACATGGACAATTCCAAGTGGGCCTTTGCACCGGATACGCCGGACTGGCCCATAGACGCCCAGGGAGAGAAGGAGAAGGCCGTTCTGCTGACCAGCACGTTCGACTCCACCGCCGACGCGGATATGCTCATCTCCCTTTTGGCGGCCTATCGCATCCCCTGCTTCAAGTATTTTGACTATGAGGGCGGCGCGGGAAAGGTCATCAACGGCTTTTCCGGCTACGGCGCCAGCCTGTACGTTCCCGCCTCCCTGCTGGAGGACGCCAAGGAAATTCTGGAGGCCCAGCCGGTGGAGGAGCCGGAGGCGTCCCAGGAGTAAATAGATAGGGAAGGAGTATTTTCTGATGGATTACATGCAGGAATATGAGAAGTGGCTGGCCTCTCCGGCGCTGACTCCGGAGGAGCACGCCGAGCTGGAGAGCATCCGCGGCGACGAAAAGGAGATCCGCGAGCGGTTTTACGGGCCGCTGGAGTTCGGCACCGCCGGTCTGCGGGGCACCATGAAGGTGGGCCTGCACCAGATGAACGTCCACGTGATCCGCTGGGCCACCCAGGGCTTTGCCAACGTCATCTGCGCCGAGGGTGAGGACGCCAGGCGCCGGGGCGTGGCCCTGTGCATGGACTGCCGCAACCATTCCATGGAGTTTGCCCGGGCCGCCGCCGAGGTGTGCGCCGCCAACGGCATCCATGTGCGCATTTTCGAGTCCCTGCGCCCCACGCCGGAGCTGAGCTTCGCCGTGCGGGAGTACGGCTGCCAGGCGGGCATCAACGTTACCGCCAGCCATAACCCCAAGGAGTACAATGGCTACAAGGTCTACTGGTCCGACGGCGCACAGCTGCCGCCCCAGCACGCCGCCGCCATCGCCCGGGAGCTGGAGCATATCGACATCTTCACCGGCGTGCGCCGCATGGCCTATGACGACGCGGCAGCCCAGGGCCTGATCCAGGTCATGGGCCGGGAGACCGACGACCGCTTTATGGCGCATGTCATGGCCATGGTCAACGACCGGGAGTCTATGGCCCGGGTGGCCGACACCTTCAAAATGGTGTACACCCCCTTCCACGGCTGCGGCTGGCAGCTGGTGCCCGAGGCTCTGCGGGGCCTGGGCGTAAAGCACCTGTACTGCGTCAAGGAGCAGATGGTGCTGGACGGCAGCTTCCCCACGGTGGCCTCCCCCAATCCGGAGAACCCCGAGGGCTTCTATCTGGCCATTGATCTGGCCAATCAGGTGGGTGCGGACTTCATCCTGGGCACCGACCCAGACAGCGACCGCGTGGGCATCATGGTCCGCAGCCACGACGGCTCCTTTATCCCCGTTACCGGAAACCAGACCGGCGTGCTGATGCTGGACTATCTCATCGGTGCCATGCGCCGGGCCGGGAAGCTGCCGGAGCACCCCTATTTCCTGAAGACCATCGTCACCACCGAGATGGCACGCAAGGTGGCCGAGGCCAACGGCGTCACCTGCTGCGATACCTTTACCGGCTTCAAGTTCATGGCCGAGAAGAAGAACGAGCTGGAGAGCCAGGGCAAGGGCCAGGTCATTATGAGCTACGAGGAGAGCTACGGCTACATGCTGGGCGACTATGTCCGGGATAAGGACGCCGTCACCGCCTCGTTGATCCTGACGGAGATGGCCGCCTGGTATGCCGTTCAGGGCATGACCCTGTTTGATGCGCTGAACGCTCTGTACGAGAAGTACGGCTTCTACGGGGAAAAGACCCACAACCTGGTGATGCCGGGGCTGGACGGCCTGGAGAAGATGGCCCAGCTCATGCGGGACCTGCGCTCGGAGCCCCCCGCCGCCATCGCCGGGGTGGAGGTCCTGCGCCGCAAGGACTACACCGACGGCAGCGTGGTGGATTGCCGCACCGGCGAGAAATCCGCCATGGAGCTGTCCGGCAGCAATGTGCTGCGCTATGAGCTGGCCGACGGCACCACCATTCTGGTGCGCCCCTCCGGTACCGAGCCCAAGATCAAGGTCTATATCCTGACCATCGGCGACGGCGCTGCTGCCCGGGATGAAAACCTCCGCAAATATGGCGAATGGGTCAAAACCCTGCAAAGATAATGGAAAAAGCTCCGGAAGCTGCGCTTCCGGAGCTTTTTGATTCTGCCGCTCAGTCCTGCTCCCAAAAGGTCCGGATGAACGCCTCCATGGTCTCGGCGGTTTTCTCCACGCCCAGCACGCCGGTGTTCACCGTCAGGTCATAGCAGGAGCTGTGACCCCAGAATTGCCCGGTATGGTGGTGATAGTAGACCCTGCGGTGCCGGTCTGTCTTAGCCACCAGCAGGGCGGCCTTTTTCTTGGACAGATTGTGCCGCTGCTCAATGCGGCGGATCCGCTGGCCCAGGTCCGCCCGGCAGAAGATCCGCAGCAGGCCCGGACGTCCTGCCAGGGCATAGTCGGCGCAGCGGCCCACAAAAATGGCGGATTCGCCGCTGTCGGCGATCTGGCGGATCATGTCGAACTGGCGCTGGGCCACATTGTGTGGAATGGAGTTGTCGAATTCATTGATTTTGCGGCTGAGGATCCGGTTCACCGGCCGCTCGTCGTACTGCTGTGCCAGCTGCTGCATTTCCGGGTCGTTTTTCCAGAGCTCGTCGATCAGCTCCCGGTCCAGCATCCGGATGCCCAGCCGCTGGCTCAGCAGGGCTGCCAGGTCATGCCCGCCGCTGCCGTATTCGCGTCCAATGGTAATCAGTATCTGCTTTTTCATACGAAAGCACCCTTTCTGCTCTCTATCAACAGCTTGGATTTGTTTATATTATACTACCGTTTCCATTGGTTGTCACCACCTTTTTGCAAAAACCTTACAGCATCAAGGAAGTGTATAAAAAAACTCCCCCGCAGCAAAACGCCGCAGGGGAGAGCGGATTATTTCACGGAGCCGTCGGCGTTGAACAAAGGCAGGGGAGCCAGGAACCTGATGTCCTCCCGCTTGGCGGCGTCGCCCTCGGCCAGAACGGCGATGCGGGCCACCACGGTGCCTCCGGCCAGGGCCACCAGATCCTCCATAGCCCGCAGGCTGCCGCCGGTGGAGATCACGTCGTCCATCAGCACGATGCGCTTGCCGCAGATTAGGTCCGCGTCATCCCGGCCCAGATACAGCTTCTGGGTGCCGGCGGTGGTGATGGACTGATCCTCCACGTGGATGGGGTCGGGCATATAGGCCTTGGGCCCCTTCCGGGCGATAAAATACTTCTTGGCCCCGGACTGGCGTGCCATCTCGTGGATCAGGGGAATGCTCTTGGCCTCTGCGGTAAACAGATAGTCATAGCTGCCCGGCTCCAGCAGCTTCAGCAGCTCCCGGCCGCAGGCCTCGGTAAGCTCGGCATCGCCGAAGCAGATGAACGCGCCGATATACAGATCGTCGGTGACCTTACAGATGGGCAGCTCCCGCTGGAGCCCGGCCACGGTCATGGAATAAGTGGACATAACAAAATCTCCATTCTGCCGCAAGGGGAGAGAAGACGCTGCGGCTGTCGTTTTTCAGCGAACCACCCGCCTTTTCCGGAAAAAAGACGGGTGTCCTGTCAAGTCTATTATAAGGATTATATTGTAAAAGTCAATACAAAAACTGCGGCGCCGGAATTTCACGCGCGAAAGAATTTATCCATGTAAATTGTGAAAAATTAATCAAATGCCTGGATTCGGCGATTTGCACCGGCTCTGCGGTGCCTATGGGGCTTTTTGCGATTTTTGCAAAATGCACAAAAATGTGCCCAAAGATTTTACGGTCAAAGCCCCGCAAATTCGGGATAACCCCCTTGAGTATTTGTCGGAATGGTGTTATCATCAGAACAGATGGGACATGAATGAATGTCATTCATCCATTCCAAATCGGAACAAATTTTGGAACAAATTTGAGGAGGCAATTATTATGAATGCTTATCTGGCCAGCGTTCTGGAGAACGTCAGAACCAAGCATGGCAACGAGCCCGAGTTCGTGCAGACCGTGGAGGAAGTCCTGTCCTCTCTGGAGCCTGTCATCGAGAAGCATCCCGAGTATGAGAAGGTCGATCTGCTGAACCGCATGGTCGAGCCTGAGCGCATGTTCACCTTCCGCGTTGTGTGGTGCGACGATAATGGTCAGTGGCATACCAACCGCGGCTGGCGCTGCCAGTTCAACGGCGCCATCGGCCCCTACAAGGGCGGCCTGCGCTTCCAGAAGAATGTGTATGAGGGCATCATCAAGTTCCTGGGCTTCGAGCAGACCTTCAAGAACAGCCTGACCGGTCTGCCCATCGGCGGTGCCAAGGGCGGCTCCGACTTCGATCCCGCCGGCAAGTCCGACGCCGAGGTCATGCGCTTCTGCCAGAGCTTCATGACTGCTCTGTATCGCTACATCGGGCCCGACATCGACGTTCCCGCCGGTGACATGGGCGTTGGCGGCCGCGAGATCGGCTACCTGTATGGCCAGTACCGCCGCCTGAAGGGCGTGTGGGAGAACGGCGTGCTCACCGGCAAGGGCCTGAGCTACGGCGGTTCCCTGATCCGTCCCGAGGCCACCGGCTACGGCGCCATCTACTATCTGCAGGAAGTGCTCAAGCACGAGAACGACACCATCGAGGGCAAGCGTATCGCCATCTCCGGCTACGGCAACGTGGGCTGGGGCATCATGAAGAAGGCCGCTCAGCTGGGCGCCGCCGTCACCTACTTTGCCGGTCCCGACGGTTACGTTCACGATCCCGACGGTGTCATCACCGACGAGAAGCTGAACTTCATCCTGGAAATGCGCGCCAAGGATCCCATGCACTGCAAGCCCTACGCCGACAAGTTCGGCTGCGAGTTCGTGGCCGGTGAAAAGTGCTGGGGTGTCAAGGATGTTGACGTGTATATGCCCGCCGCCATGCAGAACGACGTCCGCATGGAGTCTGCCGAGAAGATCGCCGTCTCCGGCGTGAAGTATTACATTGAGGTGGCCAATATGCCCACCACCAACGACGCTCTGAACTTCCTGCGTCAGCAGAAGGGCATCATCGTGGCTCCCTCCAAGGCCGTTAACGCCGGCGGCGTGGGCGTCTCCGCTCTGGAGATGGCTCAGAACTCCGAGCGTCTGGTCTGGACTGCCGAGGAAGTCGATGCTCAGCTGCACAAGATGATGAAGACCATCCACAAGGAATCCGCCGATGCCGCTGCCGAGTACGGTCTGGGCTACGACCTGGTGGCTGGCGCCAACATCGCCGGCTTCAAGAAGGTCGCCGAAGCTATGATGGAGCAGGGCTGCTTCTAAGCCGAACGACGGACAATGATCCAATAACTGAACCGGGGGTCCTGCGGGTGCAGGACCCCCGGTTTTCATTGGGAATGCACTGTTGACGGCTTCCTCCGGTGGGGCAGGCGGCACATCCTCGCCGCGCCCGGTTTGTCCCGGCTTATCCCGCCTGCGTCCCGCCTTTTTTGGCCTCTGTCCCGGCCTTGTCCCGCCTTGTATCAGGACAAAAGTAGCGAAATAATACGCACAGTAGGAATAACAAGCAAAAATCCGGTTGCCACGCTATGCGCGGCAACCGGATCAATTTGTCTTAAAAGACGTACAGCAGGATGCACACCAGGACGATGCACAATCCCAGGCAGGCCATCAGCAGGGCATAGGACAGGCTGCCCTCCATCCGGCGGAGGGTGTCCAGGATAGTGCCCAGCCGGTCGGCGGCCTCCTGTTCCGTGCGCTGGCCGCCGTGGGTCATGGCGTGGATCATGGCGCTGCGGGGAGATCTGTGGCGCCGGGGCCGGGAGTCCCGCAGGAAGGTCCGCCGGGCCACCAGCACCAGGAAGTCCAGCGCATCGCATACCGCCCGCATCACCACGTTCAGCACCCGGTACAGGCCCCGGATGACCGGGCGATAAACCCGTTCCTCCAGGCTCAGCCACCGGGGCCAGCGCTCCAGATACACGGCCTCCGCGCCCTTGCGGTCCATGAGCACCAGGCGGATGAACAGGAAATACACCGCCATGCCGATGGTCAGGGAAATGGCCACGCCCTTGAGATTTTCCCAGGCCAGGTAGTGAACGGCGTGGCCAAAGGGATGCCCGCCCACAAAGGGAAGGGCCAGAGCGGCCACCGGCTCCGCCAGCCCATGGGGCAGCAGCCCCAGTACCGGCAGAGGCAGCGCCGCCAGCACCAGCGCCGTGACGGTCATAGGCGTGCCCCAGGTCTTACCGGTGGGGGAGATGGGCTTCTGCCAGAACAGGGCCACATAGATCTTGGTGAGATACGCCGCCGTCAGGCCGCCGGAGAACAGAAACAGCCACTCCACCGCCGTAACGCCCAGACTGCCGCTTTCGGCGGCCAGCTCTACCAGGGACTCATGAACCAGGGTTTTGCTGATATAGCCCAGAAAGCCCGGAATACCTGCCAGAGAACAGGCACCGCACAGGAACAGACCGTGCAGCAGGGGCTTTCCCCGGCCATAGCCGCGAATCTGGTTCAGGTCCAGGGCGTGGGTATTGCAGTACACCACACCGGCCAGCAGGAACAGGGTCAGCTTTACCAGGGAGTGGTTCATCATGTACAGCACCGTACCGTGGGCGGCCAGGGCATTGTGCTGCCCCAGCAGGGACAGGGCCGCCGTTCCCACCAGGATAAAGCCGATCTGGGACAGGGAGGAGCAGGCCAGAATATACTTGAGATTGTTGGAGAATACGGCGATAGCCGCGCCCAGCACCATGGTCACCGCCCCCAGCACCAGCAGCAGAACACCCCACCGGTGCTCACCGGGGAGGATGTCCGCCGTGATGATCAGGGCGCCGAAGATGCCCGCCTTGGTGAGGACGCCGGACAGCAGGGCACTGGCCGGAGCCGGGGCCACCGGGTGGGCCTTGGGCAGCCAGATATGCAGGGGAAACACGCCCGCCTTGGCCGCAAAGCCGAACAGGATGCACAGGGCCGCCGCCCACAGCTGCCCCCGGTCCGTTACCATGGCGCAGGCGTCAGGCAGTTGGGCGATGACCAGGGTGCCCGTCAGCCGGTACAGCAGGAACAGGCCCATCAGGGTCACAAGGCCGCCCAGCACCGCAATGGCCAGGTAGGTTTTGCCGGCGTCCAGAGCGTCAGGAGATTCCTCCTGCACCACCCAGGCGTAGGAGCTGAGGCTCATGAGCTCGAAGAACAGGAAGGTGGTATACAGGTCCGCCGACAGGAATACACCCAGGGTAAAGCTCAGACACAGCAGGAAGAAAAAGTGGTAGCGCCGCAGGTGGTGGTGGCCCCGGAAATACTGGGGCGTCAGCAGGGCGGACACGAACCACATGAAGCTGACCACCAATCCATAGATGGCCCGGAAGCCGTCCAGGGTAAAGTGGATGCCGCACAGGGGGATATCCAGGGAAACGCCAAACCGGGTGCATACAGCCAGCACCATCACCAGAAGCGTCAGCCCCGTGACGGCGCAGGACCAGCGGCCCAGCCGCGTCTCGCTTTCGCTGCGGACGAGCAGCAGGGGAACGGACCCCATCAGGGGCAGCAGGATCAGAAGAAGTAGCATCACAGGCCCACCGCCTTTCCGATCACGTCCAGCAGCCACTGGGGAAACAGGCCCATGACCAGACACGCCGCCGCCAGCACGGCGGTGGGCACCGTCATCATCCAGCCCGCCTCATGAGCGGAGCCCTCGGGGATGGCGGGGGCGTCCGTCCGGGGGAACCAGGCCTTCAGCACCACCTGGAACATGTAGACCGCCGTCAGCAGGGCCGACACCAGCAGAGCTGCGAAGCCCACCAGCGGCAGCCAGCCGCCGATATCCACCGCCGCCCGGGCAATGTACCACTTGCTGACGAAGCCATTGAAGGGGGGGATCCCCGTCAGGGCGCAGGCCGCCGCCGTGAAGCAGGCGAAGGTCACCGGCATGTACCGGGCCAGGCCCTCCAGCTGGGGCACATACTCCCGGTGGGCGTAATGCAGCACCGCACCGGCCGTGAAGAAGGCCATGATCTTCACCACCGAGTGGACGATCAGGTGCAGGAAGGACGCTGCCAGGGCCTGGGTGGTCATCAGGGCGGCGGCAAACAGAATATACGACAGGTTCGACACCGTGGAGTAAGCCAGCCGCAGCTTGAAGTGCCGCTGCTTCAGGGACATGCAGGAGCCGTATACAATGGTGATGATGGGCAGCAGCAGCGCCAGCTGCTGGGCCCAGGTACCGGACAGAATGTCCGGGCCGAAGCTGTAATAGATCAGGCGGATGCAGGCGAAGGCACCGGCCTTTACCACCGCCACCGCGTGGAGCAGGGCCGTGACGGGGGTGGGGGCCACCGCCGCCGAGGGAAGCCAGCCGTGCAGCGGCCAGATGGCGGCCTTGACCCCGAAGCCCACAAAGGACAGGGAGAACACCGCCAGCAGCATGGACAGATCTCCGTCATAGCCCGCCAGGTGGCCGCCCAGGGAGAAGTCCGAAGCATCGTGGATGGCCAGGAACACCAGCCCGATAAACGCCAGGGCCGCGCCGGAGATGGAGTATACCAGGTACTTGATGCCGGCCTTTTTGGCGGCTTTGGTCATGGGCTGCATCACCAGGGGCAGGGTGGCCAGAGTCAGCAGCTCATAGAACAGGTACATGGTCATCATGTTGGCGGAGAAGGCAATGCCCAGGGTGACGCCGAAGGATGCCGTGAAAAATGCCCAGAACATGTGCAGGTGCTTTTCGTGGCGCATGTAGTCAAAGCCATAGAGCATGGTAAAGGGCCACAGGGTGGCAGACAACCCCGCAAACAGACGGGCGGCCCCGTCCATGCGGAAGGCGATGGTCAGCCGGTGGGAAAAGTGCAGCAGGGTGAACGTGCCGTCATCGCACAGGAGGATGGCCAGCCAGGCCAGGGCCGTGGTACCCAGGATCAGGACACCGTATACCAGGCGGCGGCAGCTCTCGCTGCGGATGGGCAGGAAATAGGACAGCAGGCCCAGCACCAGCGGCAGGAACACCGGCAGAAGGAGAAGAATTCCATTCATATGGTGCACCTCCTTACAGAATGGACCCGGTGATGTGCTCCATCACGGGGACAGTGATGCCGGACAGCAGGCCCAGGATCAGGCTGGCTGCGGCGAACAGTGCCAGGGACAGCACCAGCAGCAGCGGCTCCCGGACCCGGCTCCGGGCCGGGAAATCCTGCCCCGGAAAGAAGGCGCGGCACAGCGGCGGAAACAGATAGGCCGCCGTCAAAAGCGCCGAGATCAGCAGCACCGCCGGAATGATATAGCACAGGGGGGCGGACATGCCGTCCAGGGCTCCCAGCGCCAGATACCATTTGCTGAAGAAGCCGCCGAAGGGGGGGATGCCCACCAGGGACAGAGCCAGGGCGGCGAAGCAGCCCATGGTGACGGGGATCCGGCGGCCCAGACCCGGAAAGCCGTCGATGGTTTCCGTGCCCGTCAGGAAAATGATGGAGCCGGCGGACTGGAACACGCCGATCTTGGCCAGGGCGTGGAACAGCAGCTGCAAAAGCCCTCCCAGCAGACCCACCGGAGTCATCAGGAATACGCCCAGCAGCACATAGGAGATCTGGGAAATGCTGGAGTAGGCCAGACGCTTTTTCAGGCCGTTTTCCGTGCAGCCCATAAACGAGCCCATGAAGATGGTCACCAGGGTCAGAACGATGCACACGGTCTGGACCCAGGTGCCCCGCAGAGCCTCTGCGCCTACGGTGAAGTAAATGACCCGGATGGCAGCGATGGCCCCCACCTTGGCGATGATGCCGGAGAGCAGGGCGTGGGCCGGGGCCGGGGCAACAGGATGGGCCGAGGGCAGCCAGTTGTGCAGGGGGTACAGGCCCGCCTTGGCCCCGAAGCCCAGCAGCATCAGAAACGACGCAGCCAGCAGGGTAGGAGAGCGCGTCTGGAAATAGCCGCCACGGACGAAGGTCAGGGAGGACTGCTGGGCCAGCAGCACCACGCCGAACAGGGCGATGAAGCCGCCGCAGACGGAGTAGTACAGGTATTTTACCGCGCCCAGCAGGGCCTTGGGCCGCTGGGTGTGCAGCACCAGGGGGAAGGACAGCAGGGTGGTGAGCTCATAGAACAGGTACAGAGTTACCAGATCCGCCGCCAGGGCCGCGCCCAGCACCGCCGCCTCCGTCAGCATCAGAAATGCGTAGAACCGAGGGTGGTGCCCCTCGTGAGTCATGTAGACAGAGGCGTAGGGGATGGTCAGCAGCCAGCACACGGCGGTCAGCAGGCAGAAGAACCGGCCCAGGCCGTCCAGCCGCAGGGAAAACGTCAGGTCAGCGGTCATGTGCCACACCGGTGTGGCCATGTCGCCCAGGGTGCAGGCACCGATCAGCAGCGCCAGCAGCAGGGCCTGGCCCGCGGCCAGGATCACCGTGCGGGCCCGGTCGTTCCGGATCAGGCTCAGGGCTGCCAGCGCCAGAGGCAGCAGGAGGATGAGATACAGCATATTCGATTCCTCCCTTTCTCACTGACAGAACAGGTCCATGCCCTGGCGGAACAGGTCCATGAGCCCATAGGACCGCAGGCCAACAGCGATGTTCAGGGCCACGAATACAAGGCCCGGCACACTGGCCCAGCGCAGGCGGCGTATATGCTCCGTTTCGGCCTCCGGCACCCAGAGCAGCAGCGTGGTGTACAGGAAATACAGCACGTTCAGCAGGGTGGACAGGGCCAGCGCCAGCAGCACCGCCCAGGTGCGCCAGCCCATGTGGAACGCCGCAGCGGCAAAATACAGCTTGGGGATGAAGCCGGCGAAAATGGGGATGCCTACCATGGACAGGGCGCCCACGGTGAATACGCAGCCGGCGGTGGGGTCCCGGTGGGCGGCGGCCCGGAGGCTGTTGAAGTCCCGGTGTCCGCCGGAGGCGGCCACCAGGTCTGCACCGGACAGAAACAGCATGGGCTTGGTCAGGGCGTGGGACACGATCTGGAACAGCACCGCCGCCAGGGCGGCCTGGGTCCCCATGCCCAGGCCCATATAGATGTAGCCGATCTGGGCGGCGGAGGAGAAGGCGATCATGGTGGTGAGCCGCCGGGCGAAGATGGCGGAGACGGAGCCTGCGATCATGCCGCCGATGCCGAACAGCAGCAGCACCGTCTGGATGCCGGTGGCAGCAAAGACGTCGATACCGATGACCTGGTAGATGACCTTGATGAGAAACACGATATACCCCTTGGACACCACGCCGGACAGAATGCCCGAGGAGGCGGGAGTGGCCTGCCCATAGGTATCGGGCATCCACAGATGGAAGGGAAACAGGCCGCTTTTGATGGCCAGGCCCGCCGTCATCAGACCCAGGGACATGGTCACGGAGAACCGGTGCCCGCCGGAGGCCCACAGGTCCGCGATGGCGGTGTGCAGCTGGGGGAACAGCAGGTGGCCGGTGACGGAATAGGTGAAGATGACGCCGATCAGGAACAGGCCGGAGCCCATCAGGGCGAAAATCATATAGCGGGCGGAGGCGATCAGGGCACGTCCGCCCCGGCGCACCGACAGCAGGGCGCAGGAGGCGATGGTCAGCACCTCGATGAACACATAGCCGGTGAAGATGTCGTTGGTGTAGCACAGGGCCATCAGCGCCACATGGGCCAGGTCCACCATGACCCAGTAGAGCTTCTGCTTGTCGGCGGGGACATCCCGCAGGATGCGGCCCATGCCGCCCAGGACGCACAGGAGCATCACCCCGGCAAACAGCATGGCCAGGAAGGGCTCCAGGATCCCTGCCGTCAGCTCGTTGCCCCAGGGGGCGGGGTAGTGACCCATCATATAGGAGTAGCGAACGTGGTGAACGGTGCAGTAGACCAGGAGGGAGCCCTGGAGCACCACGCTGGCAGACAGCAGGAAAATGCTCAGCCGCCGGGCCCAGCGGGCGTTGGCCGCAAAGGACACCACGGCGCATACCAGAGACAGAATGATGGAGAAGAAGGGGAAATTCTGCACAAAGCTCATTGCTCGCCGTCCTCCTTCTGCCGCTTTTTATGGGACATCATCATATACAGCTTGTCCATGTCCAGGGTGCGGTAGGTCTGGTAAATGCGGACGGTCAGGGACAGCATCACAGCCGACACACTGACGGACACCACGATGCCCGTCAGCACCAGGCCCGCGGGGATGGGGTTGACGTAGTGCTCCATAGAGGTGACGCCGTCCACGATGATGGGAACGGTGCGGCCGGTGATATAGCCGCGGTCTGCCAGCAGCAGGAACACGCCGGAATCCATAATGTCCAGGCCGATGACCTTTTTCAGCAGGTTCCGGTCAAACAGCAGCATGCAGAAGCCGATGACGAACAGCAGAATGGCTACCACCAGCTCGTAATTGGAAGCAAGGGCCTTCAGCATCATAGCTCCCCCCTTCTGAAGTACATATAAAGGCTGTACATGGTGCAGCACACCACGAAGCCCACCGCCACGTTCAGGGGCAGGATCAGCCCGGCGGACAGAATGCGGCCCGGGGTGCCGGGGGAGATGACAGAGTGCAGGTGATTGGCGCCGGTATAGAAGGAGTAGCTCTTGGCCAGGCAGTAAAAGCCCAGGGAGCACAGCACCACCGTCTGGAGCCGCCGGGGCCGCAGCACGGCGGAGGCCGCCGCATCGCCCCACACCATGGCAAACAGAATCAGCCCCGCTGCCAGAATGGCACCGCCGGAGAAGCCGCCGCCGGGAGACAGGTGGCCGTTGAGAAGAATATAGATGCCGAACACCAGGATCACCGGAATGAGAAACTTGCTCATGGGGGCCACGATGGGGTCCGAGGCATAGTCCACCACGTCGGGCTGGAGAAGCCAGCGCCTTTTGCCGGAGCGGTTGAGCAGGATGGTCACGGCGCACATGGCGGTGAACAGCACAAAGGATTCGCCCAGGGTATCGAAGGCACGGTAGTCCAGGATCATGCCGGCCACGGTGTTTACCGCGCCGGTCTCCTGGGTGCCCTGCTCCACATAGCGCTGGGCTACCTCGTTGACGGTGGGGGCGGTATCGGAGCCGTAGGGGGGCAGGTCCGCTGCCGTCAGCAGCATGAGGGCCGACAGCACCACGCACAGAAGGCCAGCCAGCACGTTGTACAGCCGCAGGGACCGGTGGACTCCCTGCTCCACCAGCGTCCGGTCCCGGCGGGGGGTCGGATGAGCGGAGACGTTTTCAGCCGGACACTCCGGAGGCTCCTTTTGCAGCTGCTCGGACAGGTCCAGGCCGCCGTGGAGCCAGAGCTGCACCAGGGAGGGCTCAGAGGGTGTCGTCATGGTGGTCCTCCTCTCTGCGGGCCTCATGCTCCGCGTCCTTGTCAATGAGGTTGATACGCCGCAGGGTCAGGAAAAACAGAATGCCCGTGATGCCTGCGCCCACGGCGGCCTCGGTGATGGCCAGATCCGGAGATTCCAGCAGCAGCCACACCACGGACATGATGATGGAATAGGCCATGTAGATGATGACAGCACGCATGGGCTTTTTCACCAGAGCGGTGGCCACGGCACAGACCAACAGGCCGATCAGCAGGAGGATGCGGAAGACCGTACTCATTGACCGGCCTCCTGTTCTCCGTCGGGCAGCTCCAGGTGCTGCTCCAGATTCTGGTTCACCCGGTACTCAAACTGGGCCAGCATATGGCCGGACAGGGGAGAGGTGCACCACTGGAGGATCACCACCAGCAGCAGCTTCCACAGCACCGGGCGCAGGCCCACCGCCAGCATCACCGCCAGCACCAGCAGGGAAAGACCCAGGGTGTCGGCTATGGAGGCGGCATGGAGCCGGTTCAGGGTAAAGTCAAAGCGAAACAGGCCCACCATGGCGGTCAGCAGGGCAAAGCACCCGGCCAGCACGCACAGAGCCGTCAGGCCGAAGCGGATCCATTCACCGGTCATGCGATTCGTCCTCCTTCTTGTCCTGCCGCTTGTGCTGGTACAGGTTGATGTAAATGCGGCACAGCAGCATTACCGCGATAAACGACAGCACCACATACACGATGGCCACGTCCGCCAGGTAGTCCTCGCCCAGCAGATAGGCCAGGATGGCGATGATAATGGCCACCAGCGTGCCGGTAAGGTTGATGCCGATGATGCGGTCCGACGTCAGCCGGGCCCGGATGATATAGACCATCACTGCCAGCAGGCCCAGACCCAGAAACACCAGCGCGCCCCAGAACAGATAGTGATAGCACTGTTGGATCAGTTCCATTCCGGGCCCTCCATTTTCCGCAGGAGCCGGGTCAGACTCCAATCCGGGATGTCGGCGGCATGAGCCTTATTCAGGCACAGCACCAGGTAGTCCTCTCCCTCCTGGCGCACCGTCACAGTGCCGGGGGTCAGGGTGATGGAGTTGGACAGCAGCATCCGGGAGACGGGCTTTTCCAGGGGCGCGTGGACCCGGACGATGGCAGGGTGATAGTCCGGCTTCCGGGACCAGATCACCCGCATCACAGCCAGGTTGGCCCGGATGATCTCCCGCACAAGGATCGCACCGTAGACAACATAGCCGCCCAGGCGCTTCAGAAAACGCCGCTCCGCCTGGGGCCGGCAGCCCAGGGCAGCCACGCAGAACGCGTAGACCGCACCGGTGATGACCACGCCGAACAGGCAGATCTCCAGCGTGACTTTTCCGTTCAGGATCAGCCACAGCAGGAACAAAAAGATACACATGACCATGGGGGGTTCCTCATTCCTCTCTCATGCATACGGCAAAAAGCCGTTAAGTGATTTTTGCGATAAGGGCAAAAATCTTCATACAAAATTTATTGTAGCATGTATACGGAAATGAAGTCAACAAAAAATGGGGATTCCCGCAGAAAATCGGAAGATTCACCGGGAAAAAGCGAAATCAGGCGGCGAATCCGTGAGAGTTCGCCGCCTACACTGTATAAATTTCCGGAATTTTCCTCATATGGAAAGGGCTGCGTATGCCGCCAGGGTGAGGACAATGGTGCGCTTATGGGTTTTCCACATGTTGCCCGTCTCCTTTCAGCCGGGTCAGCCACAGCAGGATCTCCTCCAGCACCGAGGCGTTCAGCTCATAGAATATGAATTTTCCCCGGCGGTCATCCCGGACCAGGTCCGCCTCCTTCAGCACCGACAGGTGCCGGGATACAGCGGCGGCGCTGATCGCAAAGTGGTCCGCCAGTTCTCCGGCGCTTTTGCGTCCGTCCCGCAGCAGCTCCAATATGGCCCGCCGGGTGGGGTCCGCCAGCGCCCGCAGCGTATTTTGCAGCGACACAATGAGTTCCTCCGTTATTTAACAATTAACTGAAATGTTAATCATATGATAGCAAATATTTTCCAGTCCGTCAAGTGTTGCAATTGCGACAGACAAGAGCGGGCGTTGGGCGTATACTCACAGGCGCATTATTGGAAATAAGGAGGACTCATTTGATGATTCGCAGGATCATTCACATAGACCAGGACAAATGCAACGGCTGCGGGGCCTGTGCCAAGGCGTGCCATGAGGGCGCCATCGACATGGTGGACGGCAAGGCCCGGCTCATGCGGGAGCACTACTGTGACGGGCTGGGGGATTGTCTGCCGGCCTGTCCCACCGGGGCCATCACCTTTGAGGAGCGGGAGGCTCCCGCCTATGACGAGGCGGCGGTGAAGGCTGCCCAGGCGGCAAAAAAACAGGCCCACACCGGCTGTCCCGGCACGGCTATCCGCCAGCTGATGCACAAAAAGCCCGCACCGCCGGCACCCGGCGGGGAGACGGAGAGCCAGCTCACCAACTGGCCGGTACAGATCAAGCTGGTTCCCACCCGGGCCCCGTATTTTGACGGGGCGGAGCTGCTGATCGCGGCGGACTGCACGGCGTTTGCCTATGCCGATTTTCATAGCCGGTTTCTGGCCGGGCGGGTATGCCTCATCGGCTGCCCCAAGCTGGACGGAGTGGACTATACCGGAAAGCTGGCGGAGATCCTTCGGGGCAACAGCATTCGCTCCGTAACGATGCTGCGGATGGAGGTGCCCTGCTGCGGCGGGCTGGAGATGGCTGCCCGTCGGGCCGTGGAGCAGTGCGGTAAGGATATGCCTTGGCAGGTGTGCACCGTCCATATCGACGGCACGGTGACGAAAAACTGACGTAAAAAAAACGCTGACCGCACGATAGAGCGCGGCCAGCGCTTTTTCAGCTGCGGGTCCATCTATTTTCTGAACGCCGCCCGGCCCGGAAAAGTGGAAATCCGGTTTACAGGAAAAGCTTCTTATGGTATACTAAAGGGACATTGTGTTTCCTTCCAACGGTTTTTACAAGAGGAGCCTTTCATGCTGAAACGAATCAAAGATAGCATTTTGGATATTTTGCGGCAGGCCGACTGGCTGCTGCTGTGCCTTTGCTGCGGGGCGGCGCTGTTCGGGCTGGTGATGATCGCCAGCGCCACCAATTTTCTGGGCTCATGGAAGATGGTCATTGTCCAGGCCTGCGCCATTGTGCTGGGGGTGGGGATCTATTTCCTCATGTCCCAGATCGACCTGACGGAGGCATCCAAGCGGTGGAAGTGGCTGCTGGGCTTCGGCATTGTCCTGTTCCTGCTGCTGAAAACACCCTTGGGCATTGAAAATAACGGCAACCGGGCCTGGCTGGGCATCCGGGGCTTTCCGGCCAATATTCAGCCGGCGGAGATCGTGAAGCTGACGTTTATCCTGGTGCTCAGCAAGCAGCTGGTGTGGGTGAAGGAGCACTGGGGACTAAGGTCCCTGCGGTCCGTTGCGTTTCTGGGCGGACATCTGCTGCTGATGGTGGGGCTGTATTACGCCATCTCCTCGGATATGGGCAGCGCCCTGGTGTATGCGTTCGTCTTTGCCGCCATGGCCTTTGTGGCCGGGGTGGCGGCCCGGTGGTTTGTCATCGCGCTGCTGGGCGGCGGCGCGGCGTTTTATCTGCTGTGGGAGCTGGATAAAATTCCGGACTATATGAAGGAGCGGTTCATGGTGGTGTTTGACCACAGCCTGGACCCTCTGGGCGCAGGCTGGCAGCAGACCCGGAGCCTTCTGGCGCTGGGCGGCGGCAAGCTGACGGGGCAGGGACTGTTCCACGGCATCCAGACCCAGGGCGAGTATTCCGGCAGTCTGCCCTTCCGGTACACGGACTTCATCTTCTCCGCCATCGGCGAGGAGCTGGGGATGCTGGGGTGTCTGGCGGTGCTGATTCTGCTGACGGCCATCATCGTGCGGTGCCTGATGGTGGCGAAAAACGCCCGAAACACCATAGAGAGCTACGTTTGCGTGGGTGTGGCGGCGGTCCTGATCTTCCAGACCATCAGCAACGTGGGCATGTGTCTGTTTGTGATGCCGGTGGTGGGTCTGACGCTGCCGTTTTTCAGCTATGGCGGCTCGTCCATTGTGACGCTGTTTGCGGCCATGGGGATGGTCAGCAGCGTCCAGAGCCATTCTCTGCCGGATTGGCTGCGGTAAAGGGGGATGCTGCCATGCATGAGACGGAAGCGCTGCATATCCGCAGGCTGACGGCGGAGGACCTGGAGCCCCTGCACCGGCTGCTGTCGGATCCGGCGGTGATGCGGTATCTGGAGCCGCCCTTCACCCGGGCGCAGACGGAGGCGTTCCTGCAAAAGGCAGGCATGGGCCGTGAGCCGCTGATCCGGGCGGTGGAGGACGGCCGCGGCTTTGCGGGATATGTGATCTATCACCCCTACGACGAGACGTCCATGGAGCTGGGGTGGGTTTTGGCTTCTGACCGGTGGGGCAGGGGGTACGCCCTGGCTCTGACCCGGCAGATGATTTGCCGGGCGCGGGAGAGTGGCCGGGACGCGGTCATAGAATGCCATCCGCAGCAGGCGGCTACCCGGCATATCGCGGAAAAGCTGGGCTTTCGTCCCTGCGGCATGGACGGCGGGTGCTGCGTGTACCGGTTGGCCGGGAAAAACGAATAGATAAGGGCTATCCGACCTTCTGATATGCTCCCTCTGTGAGAGACAGTGAAATAAAACACTGTCAGTCATGGAGGGAGCATTCCTATGCCGCACAGGCAGCCATTAAGCGCACAAGCACGAGCTTTGCCTTGCCGCATAAAAAAAGCGGCCAGCAGCGATTGGCTGCTGGCCGGGAAAACGATCTATTTTTTCACTGTCCTCCTGACGGGGTGCGGTTCAAAGCTGAGTGCCGCCTTTTATGGTGTGATAGGAAATTGCCGCTTATTGATCCTGCGCCCGGCGCTTGTAGGACTCGTATTTGGCCTTGGCGTCCTCCTCCGCCTCGGCAAACAGGACCTTGGCGTTCTCCGGGAAGCTCAGCTCCAGGGAGGAGTAGCGCACCTCGCCCTTCATGAAGTCGTACAGGGCCATGCTGGGCTCCTTGCTGTCCAGGGTGAACTTGTGGGTCTCGGGGCTGTAGCGGTACAGGTTCCAGTAGCCGGAGGCCACGGCGTCCTTCATCTCCTGCTGGACGCAGCCCATGCCCTTCTTGATGCCGTGGTTGATGCAGGGTGCGTAGCAGATGACGATGGAGGGCCCCTTATGGGCCTCGGCCTCCCGGATGGCCTTGATGAGCTGGGCCGGGTCGGCGCCCATGGAGCACTGGGCCACATAGACGTTGTCATAGGTCATCATCAGCATGCCCAGGTCTTTCTTCTTGGTCTTTTTGCCGCTGGCCTGGAACTGGGCCACTGCGCCCACAGGCGTGGCCTTGGAGGACTGGCCGCCGGTGTTGGAGTACACCTCGGTATCCACCAGCAGGACGTTGACATCCTCGCCCATGGCGAACACATGGTCCAGACCGCCGTAGCCGATGTCATAGGCCCAGCCGTCGCCGCCGTACATCCACATGGTCTTTTTGGACATATCCTTGCGGCGCTTGAGAATCTCATCCACCAGAGCCTGCTCCTGGGCGGAGAAGGTCTCGCTCTCCAGCAGGTGCAGCAGCTCCCGGGTGGCGGGGGTGGAGGCATCCAGATCGTCATAGGTCTCCAGCCATTTGGCAATGGCGGCCTTGACGGCAGCGTTTTTGGTCGTGCTGTCCAGCCGGCGGACATATTCCGTGACGGCATCGCGCAGCTGCTTCACCGCCAGACACATACCATAGGAGAACTCGGCGTTGTTCTCAAACAGGGAGTTGGACCAGGCGACACCCTTGCCCTCCTTATTCTTGCAGTACGGCACGCAGGGCATGGCTGCGCCCCAGGCCTGGGTGCAGCCGGTGGCGTTGGCCAGGAACATCTTGTCGCCGAACAGCTGGGTCAGCAGCTTGATATAGGGCGTTTCGCCGCAGCCAGCGCAGGCACCGTTGAATTCCACCAGGGGCTGGCGGAACTGGCTGCCCTTCAGGGTGAATTTGTCGAAGCGGTCGTTCTTCTCGGGGATGGTTTGCAGGTAGCTCCAGTTGGCCTGGTCCAGGGACACCTCGTGGGCCGGGACCATACGCAGGGCCTTGCCGCTCTTGGGGCAGGAGGCCACGCAGCTGCCGCAGCTGGTGCAGTCCAGGGTGGAAACGCCCATGGTGAATTGCAGGCCCGCCAGCTGGGGACCCTTGGCGGCGGTAAGCTCCAGCCCGGCAGGGGCGTTCCTGACCTCGTCCTCGTTCAGCAGGTACGGGCGGATCACCGCATGGGGGCACACAAAGGAGCAGCGGTTGCACTGGATACACTCGTCCTTGTCCCACACGGGCAGGTGGGTGGCAATGCCGCGCTTTTCATACTGGGAGGTGCCCAGGGGCATGGTGCCGTCCTCCATGCCGCGGAAGGCGGAAACCGGCAGGTCATCGCCCTTCTGGGCGTTGATGGGCACCAGGATGTTCCGGATGATGTCGGGCACGTCGGCACGGGGCGGCTGGATGGCAGCGCCGGTGAGGTTCTTCCACTCCGGCTTGACGTGTACCTCCACCAGGGCGTTGATGCCGGCGTCCACGGCGGCGATGTTCATATTGACGACCTTTTCGCCCTTGAGGCCGTAGGTCTTTTTCACGGCGTCCTTCATATGGGCCACGGCGTCCTCCACGGGGATCACCCGGGCCAGCTTGAAGAAGGCGGCCTGGAGCACCATATTGGAGCGGTTGCCCAGGCCCAGGGCCTGAGACTCCTTATTGGCGTCGATGATGTAGAAGTGGATGTCGTTTTCGGCGATATAGCGGAGGATGTCCCCGGGGATGTGCTGCTCCAGCTCATCTTCCTTCCACTCGCAGTTCAGCAGGAAGCTGCCGTGGGGCTTCAGCTCGGAGATGATGTCATACTTGGTCAGGTACGTCTGGTTGTGGCAGGCCACAAAGTCGGCGCGGCTGACATAGTAGGTGGAGCTGATGGGATGCCTGCCGAAGCGCAGGTGGCTCTTGGTAATGCCGAAGGACTTCTTGGTGTCGTATTCAAAGTACGCCTGACAGTACATATCCGTGGTTTCGCCGATGATCTTGATGGAGTTTTTGTTGGCGCCCACGGTGCCGTCGGAGCCCAGGCCCCAGAATTTGCAGCTGATGGTGCCCTCCGGCTCGGTGAGCAGGGGAGCGCCTACCGGCAGGGACAGATGGGTCACATCGTCCTGGATGCCGATGGTGAAGTGATTCTTGGGCTGATCCAGCAGCAGGTTGTCGAACACGGCCTTCAGCTGGGCGGGGGTGGTGTCCTTGCTGGACAGGCCATACCGCCCGGCAAAGATCAGGGGGCGGTTTTCCTCGTTGATATAGGCGGCGCAGATATCCTCGTACAGAGGCTCACCGATGGAGCCGGCCTCCTTCACCCGGTCCAGCACGGCGATGCGCCGGACGGTCTTGGGCATGGCGGCCATCAGGTGCTTGACGCTGAAGGGGCGGAACAGGTGCACCTGCAGGAAGCCCACCTTCTCGCCCCGGGCGTTCAGGTAATTGACGACCTCCTGGGCGCAGCCGGACACGCTGCCCATGGCCACGATGACGCGCTGGGCGTCGGGTGCGCCGTAGTAGTTGAACAGGTGGTATTCCCGGCCCGTCAGGCGGCTGATCTGGGCCATGTAGTCCTCCACCACGTCGGGGAGGTTGGCGTAATCGGTGTTGTTGGCCTCCCGCAGCTGGAAGTAGATATCGGGGTTATCCACCAGGGAGCGCATGCGGGGGTCCTCGGGATTCAGAGCATTGGCCCGGAAGCGGGCCAGGGCGTCATAGTCCACCAGCTTGGCATATTCGTCGTAACTCAGCACGTCGATCTTCTGGATCTCGTGGGAGGTGCGGAAGCCATCGAAGAAGTGCAGGAAGGGGATACGGGCGCGGATGGCGGACAGATGCGCCACGGCGGCCAGGTCCGCCGCCTGCTGGACGCTGCCGCTGGACAGCATGGCAAAGCCGGTCTGGCGGCAGTTCATCACGTCGCTGTGGTCGCCGAAGATGGAGAAGGCGTGGGTTCCTACGGTGCGGGACGCCACATGCAGCACGCCGGGCAGACGCTCGCCGGAGATGCGGTGCATGGTGGGGATCATCAGCATCAGGCCCTGGGATGCGGTGAAGCTGGTGGCCAGGGTGCCGGCCTCCAGTGCGCCGTGGCAGGCGCCGCAGGCACCGGCCTCGGACTGCATCTCCACCAGGCGCACCGTCTGGCCGAAGATGTTCTTCTTTCCCTTGGCGGACCAGTCGTCGGCGTGTTCGGCCATGGGGCTGGAGGGCGTGATCGGATAGATGGCTGCAACCTCGGAGAAGGCATAGGCCACATACGCCGCCGCCTCGTTGCCGTCACAGATTTTCAGGAGCTTGCTCATATAGATTCCTCCTCATACTTTTTTGCGGCGGCCCCACACAGACCGCCGTCTGCCTGTATACACAAGTGTCATTTTAGCACTTTGAATTAGGATGTCAATGTTTTAACAAAAATTTTCATTGAATTTCTCCGTAAAATCCAACCGCGAGTCGTGGAAAGAAACAAAAAAACTATGGAGCTGCTGATGCGGCTCCATAGTTTGCATAAAAATCCTTATCTTGGTGAGAAACTCTTATTTCAGAAGCTCCAGAAACTCATCCTCCGTGAGAACAGGAATGTTCAGCTCCTGGGCGCGGCGCAGCTTGGAGCCTGCGCCGGGTCCGGCCACCACATAAGTGGTCTTTTTGGACACGGAGGAGGCGGACCTGCCGCCTCTCTGCTCGATCATCTGTCCCGCCTCATCCCGCGTGAATTTCTCCAGACTGCCGGTGAGGACGAAAGTCATTCCGGCAAAACGGCTGTCAAGTATTTCCTCCTTACAGGATACGTTGACCCCGGCGGCCTCCAGACGGTGCATCAGATCCTGAGATTGGGGGCTGTCCATCCACTGACGGATGTAGGCGGCGGTGATGGGGCCCACGTCGTCGATGGCGGTGAGCTCCTCCTCCGTAGCCTGGGCCAGGGCCTGAAGGGTGCCGAAGCGGCGGGCCAGCACCTTAGCGGCCTTTTCCCCCACCTGGCGGATGCCCAGAGCGAAAATCAGCCGCCACAGGTCATTGTCCCTGCTCTTATAAATGGCGGCCACAGCGTTGGCAGCGGATTTTTCCCCCATGTGATCCAACGGAGCAATATCGGCGGCGGTCAGATCATACAGGTCGGCGGCGGTCTGGACCAGTCCCTTGTCGATGAGCTGGTTCAGCACCGCAGGCCCCAGGCCGTCGATATCCATGGCATTGCGGCTGGCGAAATGGGTGAGATTCCGCAGACGCTGAGCCGGACATTCCGCACCGGTGCAGCGCAGGGCCGCGCCGTCCGGGTCCCGCTCCACCGGTGCGCCGCACACGGGACAGGTCTGGGGCAGATAATAGGGCGCCGCGCCGCTGGGACGGCGGTCCGGCACCACCTCCACGATCTCGGGGATGATCTCTCCGGCCTTCTGCACCACCACCGTGTCGCCGATGCGAATGTCCTTCTGGGTGATATAGTCCTGGTTGTGCAGGGTGGCAAAGGTAACGGTGGTGCCCGCCAGACGAACGGGCTCCAGCTCCGCCTTGGGGGTCAGAACGCCGGTGCGGCCCACCTGGACCACGATGTCCCGGATGCGGGAGGTCTTGCGCTCCGGCGGGTATTTGAAAGCAACGGCCCATCGGGGACACTTGGCGGTACTGCCCAGTATATTGCGGTCTGACAAGTTGTTCAGCTTTACAACAGCACCGTCGATATCAAAGGGGAATTCCATCCGCGTGTCACCCAGACGGCCGATCTCGCGGAGGATATCCGCCCCCTCTGACAGGGTGGTATGGGGGATGGCAGGGAATCCCTGTTCCTTCAGATACTCGATGGTCTCGGCATGGGTGGTGAACGTCCGGCCCTCTGCCAGCTGAAGGTTGAACACCGCAATATCCAGCCTGCGCCTGGCGCAGACCTTGGGGTCCTTCTGGCGCAGGGAGCCAGCAGCAGCATTGCGGGGATTGGCCATCAGGGGCTTTCCCTCCAGCTCCAGCCGGTCGTTGATCTCCTGAAAAACGGAGCGGGCCATATACACCTCGCCCCGGACGATGAGCCGGGGCAGCTTTTCCGGCAGCACCATGGGAATGGAGCGAATGGTGCGCAGATTCCCGGTGACATCCTCGCCCTTGCGCCCATCGCCCCGGGTGGCGCCCTGATAGAACACGCCGTCCCGGTATTCCAAAGCCACGGACAGGCCGTCTACCTTGGGCTCCACGCTGTATTCCGCCCGGGGCAGGGTTTCCAGCACCTTGGCCAGGAAATCCTGAACCTCACTTCCGTCGAATACGTCCTCCAGGCTCTCCAGCGGGACGGGGTGCACCACCTCCGCAAAATCATTCAGCGTGGCGTCGCCCACCCGCTGGGTGGGGGAGTCCGGGGTGATCTCCTCCGGGTGCTCCCGCTCCAGGTCCTCCAGGCGGCGGTAAAGGCGATCGTATTCAAAGTCGCTGATGGTGGGATCGTCCAGCACATAATAGCGGTAGCTGTGGGTGTTCAGGGTGTCCCGCAGCTCCTTCATCTCGGTTTGATAGTCCATAATCCACTTATCCTTTGTTCATGATGTAGTCCTGGGCGTACTGCTCCTGCTCCTCGGGAGCGGTGCTGAAATAGGTGTATGTCTCCGGAACGCTGCCCACAATGACGGTCTCCGCCACGGCGATCTCGTTGCTGACCTTGGTGGAGGCGGTGAAGCCCGGCAGAAGAATGCCGGTGTATACGTCCACATGCAGCAGGATCTGGTGCCTGGTCTGGTTGATGCCGGCGGCGGAAAAGGCATTGCGCAGGCTGGCGTCGGCGGAGCCCACCGCCTGCATCCGCACCCGGATACAGGGCCCCCGCCCCGCCAGCAGAGTGGAGCCGGTAAGCGTACCCACAGGAATGGACAGCTCACTGGTGGACACCTCCGACAGGCGGCGGAGGATCTCGCCGGCGATCTGGGACCGCAGGCGGTTGAAGGCCGCCATATTGCTCTCCAGCGCCGCCACCCGGCCGCTTTCGTCCTTTTCCAGGTGGATGAGCACGTCATAGTTCACCTGTCCGCTGTCAATGGCATCCCGGACGGCGTCCACCACAATGCGGTTGACGGCATTGGAGACCCGGGCGGTGGCCAGGCTCACGATGATGGGCCTCATGTGCAGCACTGCCGCGCAGCACAGCCCGGTCACCAGCAGGACCGTCAGCCACAGCCAGACCCACCGCCTCTGCCGCCCCGTCAGCCGCAGGTAGCGTATTCTTCTCACGGCATACACCCCCTATGGGCCATTGTATGCCGCCAGGGCGGCAGAGGTTACTCCGCCCAGGAGTTGACGATGGCCTTGAAGGTCTTGCCTCGCTCCATGAAATTCCTGAACTGGTCAAAGGCAGCACAGGCAGGGGAGAGGGTCACTACGTCCCCGGGAACAGCCCGGTCACGGGCGGTCTCCACAGCCCGCTGAAAGGGCGTCACATCCAGTATTTCCGGATGGCCCGGCCGGTAACCGGGAGCCTGCTCCACGGCAGCGCGGATCTTTCCGGCGGTGGCGCCGCACAGCACCAGCAGCTTCACATGCTCCACCACCTCGGGACCCAGCACGTCGAAGGGAATGTGCTTGTCATAGCCCCCGGCGATGAGGATGACCTTCTCCTTAAAGGATCGCAGGCCCGCGATGGTGCGGGAGGGACTGGAGGCGATGGAATCATTGTAAAACCGGACGCCGTGATAGGTACGCACCAGCTCGATGCGGTGCTCCACGCCGTTGAAGGTCCGGGCAAAGGTGCGGATGGTCTCGTCGGGCACCAGGCCCTCTATCGCCGCAATGGCGGCCATGTAGTTTTCCACATTGTGGACGCCGGGCAGGCGGATATCCTCCGTGGTCATGATCTGGCGTTCATGGCCGTCCCGGCGGGAGATAACGGCGTCACCCCGCAGAAATACGCCGTTTTCCGGCTCCGCCTGGCGGCTGAAATACAGGGCACGGCCCGGGGCGCGCAGGGCCTGCTGCCGGGTGATGGCGTTGTCTAGGTTGAAGATGGCGGTGTCCCCGGGCTGCTGGTGACAGAAAATGTTCTCCTTGGCCCAGACATATTCCTCCATGCTCTTATGAACGTCCAGGTGGTTGGGGGCCAGATTGGTCACCACGGCGATGTGAGGGCTGTGGGTCATGGTCATCAGCTGGAAGCTGGACAGCTCCAGCACGGCCCAGTCCGTGGGCCGGATGGTATCGGCCTCCGCCAGCAGGGGATGGCCGATGTTGCCGCCCACATGGACGGTGTGGCCCGCTGCCCGCAGCAGCTGGGCGATGATGGTGGTGGTAGTCGTTTTGCCGTCGGACCCGGTAACGGCGATGATGGGGCAGGGGCAGACCTCAAAGAACACCTCCATTTCGGAGGTGATGGTGCTGCCCTTGGCCCGGGCGGCCTCCAGCTCCGGCACGTCGGGCCGCAGGCCCGGGGTGCGGAAGATCACGTCCTGGGAAAGATTCTGAAGATATCCGTCCCCCAGCTGGAGCTTTGCCCCGGCAGCCTCCAGTTCGCCGGCCAACGCGCCCAGCTTTTCCCGGCTGCTGCGGTCGCAGGCGGTGACGGAGATACCCTCCCGCAGCAGCAGCCGCAGCAGGGGCGTATTGCTGACGCCGATGCCGATAATGGCCACGGTTCTGCCCCGCAGCCGGTCAATATATTCCCGCAAGGTCATAGGATGTTCCTCCTTATCATATCTAACGTATCCAACTTACAGATTATACCGCATTCCGGGGCGCAGTTCAATCATTTCCGCGAAAATCGGTTGACTTTCCGCGGCGGGTCGGGTACAATATTCGTGCGAGTAAGCCAGACAGTCGCGGGGACAAGGCGAAAGCCTGTTCATGAGGAAAGTCCGGGCTCCACAGGGCAAGGATAACGGGTAACGCCCGCCGAAGGCGACTTCAGGAAAAGTGCAACAGAGATATACCGCCCGTCGGCTTTGCGTCGATGAGGTAAGGGTGGAAAGGCGAGGTAAGAGCTCACCCGACGGCGTGTGAAAGCGACCGTCGCTGTAAACTCTATCCGGAGCAACACCGGTATGGGAGCATAGGCCGGCCCGGCTGCTCCCGAGGTGGCTTGAGCGTACCGGCGACGGCACGCGTAGATAGATGACTATCAAAACAGAACCCGGCTTATAGGCATACTCGCACGCTTATAAGAGGGCCGCAGCGCTTTACGCTGCGGCCTTTTTTATGTTTTGTACAAATCAGACAAGAAAAAACAGAATAATTTGGAACACAAGACTATTTACATTAGTTCGGTAAAGTGGTAAATTGGTAGCGTAGTAAACAGAGCGCCGGAACACCGGCAGAAAACAAGACAAAGACCGGACTTCCGGCGGAAAAGGAGAAAAAACAATGAAAAAAATACTTGCAATGATCTTGGCCATGGTAATGGCACTGTCTCTGGTGGCCTGCGGTCAGACCGCGCAGGATGACAAATCCAAGGATGATGCCAATTCCACTTCCGCAAAGACCTTCATCATGGGTATCGACGCGGAATATCCCCCCTTCAGCTATCTGGATGCGGACGGCAACTACACCGGCTTTGACGTGGAGGTCTGCAAGGCCGCCTGCGATCTGCTGGGATGGGAGCTGCAGATCTTCCCTGTGAACTGGGATCAGAAGCTGGTGCAGCTGGACGCCAAGGAGTGCGACTGCGTTTGGTCCGGCATGACGATCCTCGACTCCATGAAGGAGGCCGGCTATGTGCTCTCCACGCCTTACTATGACAACACGCAGGTGATCATGGTCAAGGAGGGCAGTGACATCAAGTCCTCCGCTGATCTGGCCGGTAAGGTCGTGGCGGTCCAGCTGGGTACCTCCGGCGAGGCGCTGCTGTCCGAGGGCGGCGATTTGGCCGATCTGGCGGCGACCTTTGGCGATTTGATGACCTGTGACAGCTTCCTCAAGTGCTTCACTGAGCTGGGCGGCGCCGCCGTGGACGCCGTGATCGTGGATAAGCCCGTGGCCGTTTCCTATGCCGCCGAGAACGCCGGCTTCACGGTCCTGGATGAGGGCCTGGGCGCTGAGCAGTACGGCATCGCCTTCCGCGCCGATGACGCAGAGCTGTGCAAGACCATCGAGGGCGCCGTGGCGCAGTTGGTCGAGAACGGCACCTATGCCGAGATCGCTGCCAAGTACCCCGATATTCAGAATAACCTGACGCTGCTGGGCTGATTCCGCGGGACGACTGACTGAAAAACATACCGGCTCCCGGAGGCGGCTTCGCCTCCGGGAGCGTGTGTGCGTGAATTGAGGATACGATATGACCTTACTGACAATGATCGTGAAGATGGGCGAGGGACTTTCCAAAACCTGCGCCATTTTCTCTCTGACGCTGCTGTTTTCTCTCCCCCTGGGCATGGTCGTTGCCCTGCTGCGTATGAGCAAGAGCAAGATCATCTCCGGCATCACCCGTTTCTTCATCTCCATTGTCCGCGGCACGCCGCTGATGCTGCAGCTGCTGGCGGTGACCTACGGACCGTATTACCTCTTTGAACTGCCCGTGTCCCGCAATAAGCTGATCCCGGTGGTGATCGCGTTCGCCATCAATTATGCGGCGTATTTTGCGGAGATCTATCGCGGTGGTATCGAGTCTATGCCAGTTGGGCAGTATGAAGCTGCGGAGGTGCTGGGATACACAAAGGTCCAGACGTTTATTCACGTCATTCTGCCGCAGGTTTTCAAGCGTATCATGCCCAGTATCACCAACGAGGTGGTGACCCTGGTCAAGGATACGTCTATGGCCTTTACCGTTTCCTATCAGGAGATGTTTACCATCGGTAAGCAGATCGCGAACTCCGAAACCAGCTTTGTACCGTTTTTGGTGGCAGGCGTATTCTACTTTGTGTTCAACGCGGTCGTGGACTTCGTCATGGGCCGGGTAGAGAAGCGCATGAGCTACTACCAGTAAGGAGGGGCGCCATGAAATTATTGCAGATGAACCACGTGAAGAAAAGCTTTAATGACGAGACGCTGCACGTGCTGAAGGACATCAGCCTCTCCGTGGAAAAGGGAGAGGTGGTGGCCATTATCGGCCCATCCGGCAGCGGCAAATCCACGCTGCTGCGCTGCGCCACGCTGCTGACCGAGATGGACTCCGGCGAGCTGATCTACGGCGACATTCAGGCCGTACACAACGACGCGGACGGCAGGGCGGTCTATGCCGATAAGGGCGAGCTGAAGAAGGTACGGGAAAAGTTCGGCCTCGTGTTCCAGAGCTTCAACCTGTTTCCCCACTATTCGGTGCTGAAAAATCTCATGGATCCCCAGATACGCGTGCTGGGCCGCGACAAGGGCGAGGCGCAGCAACGCGCCCGCAAGCTTCTGGAAAAGATGGGGCTGTCCGACAAGGAGAACGCCTATCCCTGCGAGCTTTCCGGCGGACAGCAGCAGCGCGTGGCCATCGCCCGGGCACTGGCGATGGATCCCGAGATACTCTTTTTTGATGAACCGACATCGGCGTTGGACCCGGAGCTGACCGGCGAGATTTTGAAGGTGATCCGCGATCTGGCGGAGGAACACATGACCATGGTCATCGTGACCCACGAGATGTCCTTCGCCCAGGATGTGGCGGACCGCGTGATCTTCATGGCCGACGGCGTTATCGTGGAGGAGGGTACGCCGGAGGAGGTCATGGTGAACACCCGTGAGGAGAGAACGCGCCAGTTCCTGGGACGGTATCAGAGATGAGGGAGCTGCGTGTTGTCCGGGCAGACCCGGCCGGGAATATTACGCTGTTTGTCCTGACGCCGGTGGAGAAGGCGGAATGTGCCGCTGTCGCCGCCAAGCTGCTGGCCATCGAAGCACTGAAGGCGGAGCAGGTGGGGTTCATTTTTCCTAACGGACATATGGAAATGGAGGCCGGCGAGTTCTGCGGCAACGCCTCCCGGGCGTATGGCTATCTGTTGGCGAAGCAGCAGGGGCTGAAGGGCCGTCACACCATGCGGCTTTCTGTCAGCGGGTGCGATCATCCGGTGGCCGTGACCGTGGATATGGATGCCGGTACGGCGTCCGCGGAGATGCCGCTTCCGAAGCTCGTAGAGCAAGTGGAGGTTGCCGGCACGGCGGGAACGCTCGTGCATCTTGGCGGTATCGCACACCTGGTGGTCCAGGGTGTCGCGCCCAGCCGGGATTTCTTTGCGGCAGCAGAGCCGATCTTTGCGGAGGATCCGATGTTGGAGGCCTATGGTGTGTGCTTCATCGAGGGTGAGCGCATGACGCCGCTTGTAAAGGTGCCCGAAGCGGGTACGCTGGTGTTTGAGGGCAGCTGCGGCAGCGGTACGCTGGCCAGCGCCATCGCCCTGAGCCGGGGCTGTGACGGAGACTTCTCCGTTGCCCTGCGGCAGCCGGCGGGAACGGTGTATGCGTCTGTTGCAAGACAGGCAGGTGTCGTCACCGCGGCATCCATCGGCGGCTCGGTAGCGCTAGAAGCGCCCATCACAGTCGCGATCTGAAAAAACGCATCCTCCGGGGTGCGTTTTTTTGTTGTACAATCGGTGCCAAAGAGGTATAATGAACGGAGCAATACTGTGCCGGATGGAGGAGTATAACATGACGTTGCATGAATATATAGAGGACATGCGCGGCAAGCGCATAGCAATCATCGGTATCGGCGTCAGCAACACGCCGCTGCTGGAGCTGCTGCTGGCGGAGGGCATCCGCGTCACCGCCTGCGACAAGCGCAGCCGGGAGCAGATGAGCGAGCAGGCGGAGCATCTGGAGCAGTTGGGCTGTGAGCTGCATCTGGGCGCGGACTATCTGAAGGACTTGGACGCGGACGTGATCTTCCGCACACCGGGGCTACGCCCGGATGTGCCGGAGATATCGGCCTGTGTTCAAAAAGGCGCTGTTTTGACCAGTGAAATGGAGGTTTTCTTCCAGGTCTGCCCGTGCCCGATCATCGCCGTCACCGGCTCTGACGGCAAGACGACGACCACCACCATCATTGCCGAGCTGCTGAAAAAGGCCGGAAAGCGTGTGTGGGTGGGCGGCAACATCGGCCACCCGCTGCTGTGCGAGGCGGACGGAATGCTGAGCACGGATTTTGCGGTGTTGGAGCTGTCCAGCTTCCAGCTGATGACCATGACGCAGAGTCCGCACATTGCGGTCGTCACCAATCTGGCACCCAACCATCTGGATGTGCACCGGGACATGGCGGAGTATGTGGCGGCCAAGGAGAATATTTTTACCCATCAGAGTCGGGAGGACATTGCCATTTTTAATGCGGATAATGCCATCACAGCAGAGCAGTCCACCCGCGCGCCCGGCCACGCCCGCCTCTTCAGCAGGCAGGGTGAGGTTGCCGACGGCGTGTTCCTGCGGGGCGAGGACGTTGTCTGCCGCAGCGGCGGTCATGAGCGCATCGTGATGACCACGAGGGACATCAAGCTCCCCGGCGTACACAATGTGGAGAATTATATGGCGGCCATCGCCGCCGTCGGCGACCAGGTCATCCGGACCTTTGCCCGGGAATTCGGCGGTGTGGAGCACCGCATCGAGCTGGTACGAACCTATAAGGGCGTGCGGTATTATAATGACTCCATTGCCTCCAGTCCCTCCCGTGCCATCGCGGGGCTGCGGTCGTTCAGCGAGAAGGTAATCATGATCGCCGGCGGCTATGACAAACACATTCCCTTTGATGTGCTGGGGCCGGAGATCGTGGAGCATGTGAAGCTGCTGGTGCTCTGCGGTGCCACAGCGGATAAAATACGCGCCGCCGTGGAGAATGCGTCGGGGTACCGGCCCGGCCACCCGGAGATCATCGACGCCGCGCCTCTGGCAGCGGCGGTGCAGACCGCCCGCGATCGGGCACAGCCCGGTGATGTGGTGACGCTGTCGCCGGCCTGTGCATCTTTTGACCAATTCAAGAACTTTGCCGAGCGCGGCGACTTTTTCAAAGCCATCGTGAACGGCTGGCAGGAATGAGGAAAAGCCGTGGTGTCATAGACTTCCGTAGTAAGCGCGTCATACAGCGCGTCTATGGGAGGTGACGGCATGGGCCGGCTGCGGTATATACGATTGACCCGGCGGCAGCGGGTGCGTGTGTGGCTGGCGATCATCCTGCTGGCGCTGACGGCGCTGCTGGCGGCGATCCTGCTGCACCTGCGGCCCATGCTGGAAAATCTGGCAACAGCCCGGTGCGCCAATACTGTCAGCCGCATCGTGGTGGCGGCGGTGAACGACGCCGTGGAAAACGGCTGGATGGAATACGACCGGCTGGTAAAGTTCGACAAGGACAGCGACGGCCGCGTGACGGCGCTGAGCAGCAATATGGCGGAGTTCAACCGCCTGCAGACCGCGGTGGCGGATGACGTACTGGCGCGGCTGAGTCAGGTATCCGCCAGTGAACTGGCGGTGCCGCTGGGCACACTGACCGGTTCACCGCTGCTGGCAGGCCGGGGGCCGAAGCTGACGGTAAAAATGGAGACCATCGGCACGGCTACCG
>OCHN01000258.1_pt1 | contig 59868 bp, 40 predicted proteins | sample 1538911 | NCBI WGS metagenome assembly OCHN01 (sample SAMN04571736, study PRJEB22368) | human gut metagenome | biome: human gut; material: stool | host: Homo sapiens | place: Luxembourg | collected 2013-01-11 | reverse complement strand
AAAAACCGACCTCCTAAAATTAGATTTTTAGGTCTAACTTTAGGGGGTCGGTTCACCAACGGCAATACGCAGGGTGTTTTTCATTGCTTATTCAAAGCTTATTCAAATTCCTTGTAAATGCCTTCCTCACGGCGTCTGGTTGCCGTTTTGGAAATATATGTACCATGAACAATATTGGTAAGCTTCTTTTTCGTTAAAATCTTTTGGATGTAATCAAGATGCGGGCATGGCGGCTTATGCGAATTATCCGATACCATGCAGGTAGAAAGATGCACGCAAATCTCCTGTCCATCCTCCTTAAAGCGGCGCAGGCGCTTCGCCAGATTCTCCAGCTTCACCGTCAGCGCACCGCCGGAGCAGCCGCCGCAGGTGAAGCTCATGTAATGCGTATCCTCGGGATAACCGGCAAACTTGCCCTCACGGCTGTAAAAGGCGTGCGTACAGTTGTAGCCGCAACAACGCTGCTGCACCGTATCACACTGGATAATTACTACCAGCTTGCTCATTTTATCATGCCTGCTGCTTTTAAAGCTGCATCCAACTTAGCCTCAGCGGCAGCGCTGATAGGAGTCAGCGGCAGACGCGGAGCACCTGCTTCAATACCGGTAACCTTGGTAACGGCAGCTTTGATAGGAATCGGGTTGCTTTCTATGAACATAGCCTTAGCCAGCGGTACCATAACCTTGTTGAGGTCAGCGGCATCCTTAACGCGGCCTTCGCTGTAAGCCTGCATCAATTGCTGCAGTATGTTGCCGTTAACATTGGCCAGAACGGAAATCAAGCCGCAGGCACCAACGGACAGGAACGGCAGAATCAGGCCGTCGTCACCGCTGTAAATGGAGAAATCTTCAGGAAGCACGCGATACAGCTCCGCAGTTTGTGCTACGTTGCCTGCTGCCTCTTTAATAGCAACAATGTTGCTGAAATCTGCTGCCAGACGTGCAACAGTTTCCGGAGCAATGTTGCCGCCGGTACGTCCCGGAACATTATATACGATAATCGGCAGCTTAGTAGCCTTGGCTACGGCTGCAAAATGCTGGTAATAGCCTTCCTGAGTCGGCTTGTTATAGTACGGGCCGACTACGAGCACACCATCTACACCGCAGGCTTCCATTTTCTTAACCAGATCAATAGTGCTGGCAGTACAGTTGGTGCCTGCACCGGCAACAATCTTGGCACGGCCGTTGACACGTGCAACGATGGTCTGCATAAATTTTACTTTTTCATCCATGTCCATGGTTGCAGCTTCACCGGTAGAGCCTTCTACTACCAGTCCGTCACTGCCGTTAGCCAGCAGCCAGTCGGCAAAATCTGCACCGGCTTCATAATTGATGCTGCCATCAGCGTTGAACGGCGTAACCATAGCCGTTAATAATCTGCCAAAATACGGTTTTTTCATTGTAATTCCACCTCTTAAAACTAATAGAAACTAAAATTCTCTATGATATATTGCTTATTATCTAAATGATTTTATATTTTTTACGGCGCACTAGCGGTACGTCAAAACTATGTAACGACGCAGACGGTGCTTTATTTCCTCTTTATCCTAATAGGCTGTGGAGAAAGTGCCGGATGCTAGGCATGTCGACGACGGCGTACTAATGGTACGTCGAGGAGACATAACGACGCAGGCGGTGCCTTATACACAGACTATAACTTAAAGGCCTCATGGAGAGCCTTAACCGCTTCCACCAAATACTCCTCTTTAACAATCGCGGAAATCGTAGTATCGCTGTCCACAGTCTGCAGAATAGCAATATTGTGGCTGGCAAGCGCAGTTACAAAGGTAGCCATAATGCCGGGCACGCCACGCATAGCACTGCCGACAACGGAAACCTTGCCGCAGCCCTCGTTCAGCGTATATTTAAAGCCTGTTGCATCAAGCACCTTACAGGTGTGCTCTACGTCCGGAGAGAATACAGCAAACATTGCTTCCTTCTCCGACAGGTTCAAGCAGCCTACGCTGATGCCTGCATCCGCCAAATCCTCGAACAGATTGCGGCCTGCGGTAATATCCTGCGGGTTCAGGTCAATGCGGAACTGTGCCAAATCATTAAGATGAGCAACGCCGCTGGCGCAGGATTCGTTAATCGCAATTTCGCCGCCGTTACCCTGACCGATGCGTTCGCTGGTAATCAAAGTGCCGGGAGCATCGCTGAAGGTAGATTTTACATACATGGGAATGTTGCTGCCCATAGCAATTTCCACGGCACGCGGATGAATAACCTTAGCGCCGTTCTGTGCCATCTGGCAAACCTCAGCATAGGAAATCTGCTGCAGAATATTAGCCTTCTCAACAATGCGCGGGTCGGCAGTCATAATGCCCTCAACGTCTGTATAAATTTCAACAAAATCAGCCTTGAGCGCAGCGCCCAGTGCAGCAGCAGAGGTATCGCTGCCACCGCGGCCCAATGTCGTAAATTTATAGTTGTTTTCCGTCATACCTTGGAAGCCGCAAACAACAGGAATGATGCCTGCCTCCAACAAACGGATAAGACCGGAGGTATTGATGTTTTTGATGCGTGCGGCACCAAACTGGGAATCAGTGATGATGCCTGCCTGACCGCCGGTGAGCGCCATAGCGTTGATACCGAATTTTTGCAGCGTTGCTGCCATTACGCAGGCGGAAATGATTTCGCCGCAGCACATCATCATATCCATCTCGCGCACATTAACTGAAAGGTTAACGTCCTTCAGGGCGCCGATAAGAGTATCGGTTGCGTAGGGCGCGCCCTTGCGTCCCATAGCCGAAACAACTACTACCGGGGAGTAACCGTTACGGATAGCCTGCTGTACCTTGTTTTTAACTGCAATGCGGGCTTCCTCACTCGCGACGGAGGTGCCGCCGAATTTCTGTACAATGATTTTCATGTAAATTGCTCCTCATCTGTTTATATTAAAATGTAAAATGTACCGGATGCCGGAAAGGCTGCGGCGTACAAGCTGTACGCCGGGTAGTCTTTACACCGCAGAGGTGCATTATTATTTTTCTAACCAGCCGTTTTTAATCATAACCTCAGCAATCTGCAGAGTATTCAGCGCAGCACCCTTGCGGATCTGGTCGCCTACTACCCACAGGTTAAAGGTATTCGGGTTAGACTCATCGCGGCGCAGACGGCCAACGAAGCAGTCATATTTTTCCGAAGTATATAAAGGCATCGGATAAACCTGATTGGATGGATCATCCATCATCTGAATGCCGGGGAAAGCATTGATAGCAGCTGCCATATCCTTCAGCTCCAAATCATGCTCAAATTCAATGTTTACCGATTCGCTGTGGCTGCGGTATACAGGCACACGCACGGTAGTAGCGGTAATGCGCATTTCGTCATCATGCATAATCTTTCTGGTTTCGTTGATCATCTTCATCTCTTCTTTGGTGTAGAGATTGTCAAGGAAAACATCAATCTGCGGAATCAGGTTAAACGCAATCGGATAATGCTTCGGCAGACTTGCGGACGGAAGAATGTGTGCCTCCATCTCACGGCCCTCGCTGTAAGCCTTGGTCTGGTCGGTGAGTTCGTCAATGCCCTCCTTGCCGGCGCCGGAAACAGCCTGATAGGTAGAAACGACAATACGTTTAATGCGTGCCAGATCATACAGCGGCTTCAATGCCATAACCATAATAATGGTAGAGCAGTTAGGATTGGCGATAATGCCCTTGTGCTTCAGGATATCCTCGGGGTTAACCTCCGGCACAACCAGCGGCACTTCGGGGTCCATACGGAAGGTGCTGGAGTTATCAATAACAACGGCACCGGCCTTTACAGCGTAGGGAGCGAACTCCTTGGAAACGCTGCCACCTGCGAACAGAGCAATATCAATGCCCTCAAAGGAGTCCTTGGTAGCCTCCTGCACAGTATATGTTTTGCCCATAAATTCAATCTGCTTGCCTGCACTGCGCTTGGAAGCCAGCAGACGCAGTTCTGCAAATGGGAAGTTTCTTTCTTCAATAAGCTTCAGAAATTCAGTACCAACAGCACCGGTAGCGCCCAAAATAGCAACGTTGTACTTTTTCATAAAATTATCCCCCTCACTATTTAGAGTAATTTATCTAAGCCGTATACCAGGCCTACTTGGTCAACAATTTTGCGGCAGCCAAGCGCAACGCCCGGCATGTAGCATTCGCGGTTAATCGGGTCGGTGCTGATTTTCAAAGTTTCGCCCTGACCGCCGAAGATAACCTCCTGGGAAGCAACGTAACCCGGCAAGCGGACACTGTGAATCTTCATGCCCTCGTAATCCGCACCGCGCGCACCTGCCATGGTTTCCTTTTCATCAGGATTGCCCTGATGCATAGCCTTGCGCACCTCAGCAATTTTTTGTGCGGTGATAATAGCAGTACCGCTCGGAGCGTCCAGCTTATTATCGTGATGCTTCTCGATAATTTCCACATGCGGGAAATATTTGGCAGCCTCACATGCCAGCTTCATCATTACAACTGCGCCAAGCGCAAAGTTCGGAGCAATCAGCAGGCTGGTGTTATGCTTGCGTGCCAGCTCATCAACCTCTTTTAAATCCGCATCGCTGAAGCCTGTTGTGCCTACTACAGCATGCACGCCGAGCGGCAGCATTTTGCGCAGGTTGCCCATAACAACATCAGGACGGGTGAAGTCAACAACAACGTCCGGTTTGGCAGCTTCAATAGCAGCAACCAGGTCTGTCGTCACCTTAACGCCGTCACCCAGATGTACAGTGCCTTCCTTAATATCAACAGCACCAACAAGCTCCAAATCAGCTTCGCTATATACCTTTTTACATACCTCGCTGCCCATGCGGCCCAGCGCACCATTTACCAAAACACGAATCATGTCGTTCACTCCTTAATCATAAAAATAACCGTTGAGATATTTCCTTTAGATTCTATCTCAACGGTTAGCATGCTAAATAATATTCACACCCATAGCCGAGATAGCCCTCCGCTGCAAATGCAGCGACAGTCCGGCAGCTTTCACTGACGGCCCAGCACAACGACACGGCTGCCATTGCACTTCGGCGTTAGCCCTTTTGTGATGCTTCTCAGCTCCCGCTCCACAACCTACTCATGCTTTCCGCGCCTCTATCTTAATGGTTTGCTATTAGAAAAATTATATTACTGTTACTGCTATTTGTCAACGAGGAAAATTATTAGCCTGTTCTTATAGCGGCAAGTGTAAAGATTTTACAAAAAGAATATACGCATAGGCACAAGCAAACTATCAGCGTGAATTATTCCATATTCGGTTGTGGTTTTATCTATCAAGTACAATATCTATCAGGCTCTTGTAATCCTTTACCTGACCGTAATGCACTTCGCCATTGGAAAGCTTTTCAAAAAGCTTCTCGGCACATTTAATTTTTGCCTGCTCCATAGAGTTCAATTCAGTACTTTCATTTGTTCCTTTGGTTTCAGCAATGAAATATACGTACTTAATCTTTCCCTCTTTGAAAGCAATTGCCCAGTCCGGCGAATATTTGCCTACAGGTGTCGGAATGCTAAATCCACGCGGAAGCTTTGCGTATACTGCAACTTCATCCGCTTTATCCAGATTTTCAACGAATTTACGCTCCACACTCTGCTCTGCGGTACCGTCAGTAACAACATAATCAGTTACGGCATGCAACGCAGGAAATACCTTAGACAAAGCTACACGATGACATTCCGCCGTAAAGATTTCTTTGTCAAAAACTTCATTTGTTGTATTGTAGGTAACGCCTTCTACAATCAGGCCGGCCTTCTGTTCGTTAATCAGACGTGCAACCTTGCTGATAAACTCTTCCGGATTATCACGGAATTTCCTGTACTTCATCATATTGATTCTGCTCAAAATAGCAGCAACAGTGCGACGTGTTAAAGAAGTCCGTTGCGTCAGCTCGTGCAGCAAATCATACTTCAAGCTGCTGTCATGAGCATTTTTCAATACATTTGTAGTATGCGAAGGTGATACAAAGCTGGTTTTCTGCTCTAATTCATGCGCCTGCATATTATTTTTCTGATATCCGACGCTCAAGGTATAAAGTGTCTGAGTAACCTGCAGCTTGGCATCAATCGCTGCCACAGCCTTGTCAATCAGCACATTACTGTCAATCTTTACGGTATAAGCACACTTACGGTTGATACGCTGCCACAGCTCCTGGAATTCCTGCTTTTCAAAATTCTTATTGTTGAGCTTGTTTTCTACCGTTGTCTGGTTGCCGTTAGTAATCATATCCTTAAGCGAATCTTTATCATACAGGCTCTTAATCAGTACATGTACAGCAGGCTCAATATCCTTAAGCTTATCCTGCACAGGCTCCAAAGTACCGTTGGCGGCATCCTGCTTATATTTTTCGGTGATTTTGTCATCATCGTCAAGATAATCATGTCTATCAAGATATTTCACTATCTGACGTGCCTGCTCGCCTTCAATTTTATAAGTTTCATCGCCAACCTTTACTACTCTGCCGAAGAAGTACTCTATAGATACCTTTTCAGGACGTTCATACAAAGCTTTTTTGATTTCATCCTGCAAGCTGTCGACAAAACCAGCATAGCTTTCGCTGGCAATAACCGTCAGTTTATTGACCACATGCACATTAGCTCCGCATACGCTTTCATCCATGCGCTCACCCTGCTGATTAACGCAGATACGCATGCCACGACCGACCTCCTGACGCTTATTGACATTGCTGTTGGATTGCTTCAAGGTACAGATTTGGAATACATTGGGGTTATCCCAGCCTTCACGCAATGCAGAGTGAGAGAAAATAAAACGCACAGGATTATTAAAGCTTAACAGTGCTTCCTTGTTACGCATAATCAAATCATAGGCTGATTCATCGTTAGAGGTATCCTTGCCACGTTCACATTTACTGTCAACGCTATGGCCTTTTTTATCGATGCTGAAGTAGCCTGTATGCACTGCACTTACATACGCAGCCATATTTCTCAGATATTCGCCATAAGGTGTTTGATAAAGCTCCTGCATCCTATCTCTGAATATTTTCTGATATTCTTCTTCAAATATTTTACCGTATTCGCCCAGCTTTTGTGTGCCATCTTCGTCATATAATCTGTACTTGACAACCTCATCAATGAAAAACAGTGATAAGGTTTTGATGCCTTGCGCAAAAAGCTGTTCTTCCTTTTCAAAGTGAGATTTAATGGTTTCACGAATCTGTACACGACGTAAATCAGACATTTCCTGACTGTTGTTAGCTACTTCACCGCCATGTAATTCTTCTCCGTTAGTAAATCTTACGCAACCTGTATCGTTGGCATCAATGTCACTGATTTTGTAGCCTTCGTACTGCAGCATGCCGTTAGAAAGCTCGTACAGATTATCTCCAGAAGCACAATTACGTAAAACACGCTTAACAGTACCGCTTTTCAGCTGCTGTTCAAATTCCAGCTTTACCATAGGAGGCTTATTTTTGGACTTAATAAAGCTGTCGCAGTAAAGATAACCGTCAATGCCTTTGAGATTTACAACCTCGATACCCTTAACCTCTATCTTTTTGACCAGCTTATGATTATAGGCATCAATCGCATCTAAACGATATACTTCATTATGCTCCTGTTTATGCGTAGCAGAATAATTGACGCTGAAAAGCGGATTAAAGCGCTTCATTGCTTTTTGCGTAGCAGGACCATTCAGCTTCTGCGGTTCATCAAGAATCAAAATAGGATTAGTTTTGGCAATAACATCAATAGGCTTGCGTGAACCGAATTCATCACGTTCGCTATAAATAATCAACGCACCCTTATCACCGCCACGGCCTTCCTTATTCTTCTCCTCATTCAAGGACTTGGCAAAGGCTTGATTATTAATAATCATTACATTGATTTCGTTGCTTTTGGCAAAATCATCAATCTTCGTCAGATTCTTGCTGTCATAAATAAAATAACGCGCTTTCTTGCCATACTGGCTCATGAAGTGCTCTTCCATAGTTTCCAGGCTTTTCTTGACACCTTCACGGATTGCGACAGAAGGGACGATGATAATAAATTTGTTCCAGCCATATTGCTTATTCAGCTCAAACATAGTCTTGATATAGACATAGGTTTTGCCTGTACCTGTTTCCATTTCAATATCAAGACTGCACTTTCCCTGACCTTCTATAAGCTCCTTCGACGGAGTTATATTGTTATTGCCTTGAATAAGCTTAATATTTTCCAGAAGCTGCACCTTATCCAATTTTATTGGCGCATTAGCATAGCCAAGTATTATATCCTGCTTGGCTTCCTGTTCATCAAGCTCCTGCTGAAACAAGTTATAACCATTGCTATTCTTTGCTTTTTTTGTTTTCACCGGCACAAGTCTGCCCGGATCAAAAAAGTAGCTGGTATCCTGCGCAGGACGCACCTGTCCCTTAAACACATCCACAACGGCATTCACTGCGTCCGTCTGATACTGCTGAATTTTAAAACTGAACTTCATTACAGCACCCTCCTCACCGTTTGCGGACTATAGGTGTTGAAAATCTGCTCAAAGTTAATCGCTACGCTGTCATCAGCCTGCGAACTGTCACGCATAACAAAATAGCTCGGCATCTCTTTGGCAATGGCAGTGATAACCTCATCCGTTACGTTCTTATCAAAGCATGCCATTAAATGACCTTGCGCCACATTGTAGACAGTTTTGCCGGCAATGGTAATTTTTTCGATTTTACTGGAAAGCGGCGTATCCAGCTTCAGCATAGCATCAAACAGCAAATCTTCGTCGTTGCGATCTTTTTTGATATTGTCAACGAACAGACTCTGCTGTTTATCCATGTATTTCTTCGGCGTGAAGTACACATCTTCCATGTTACTGCTGTCGCATTTCAGCACGCGGAAGCCAATGTCCAATTCCTGCGTTGTCAGCGGATTATCTTCTTTGATTTTTTTACCTGCACGGCGGATGCGCTCCTTGCCGATTTCACAGATGTTTTTGTAACCTTCCATACGTGCTATCGATTTTTCCAAAGTCTCTTCTTCTAACTGAATTAAAATATACTTTCTCTTTCCTCTGTCTTCTGAATTAAGTTGCATAACGGCATCCGCAGTTGTTCCTGAGCCAGAAAAGAAATCTAAAATAATATCATCACAACTTTCCGTTTCTGCCATTTTTATTATTCTTTTTATTAATTTAGTAGGTTTAGGAGTATCAAATGGCACTCTTATCTCTTTAAAGATATCTCTTAATTCTGATTTCGCACCAATATTATGTCCTGCATCATCATAAGACCATACAGTTGTCGCTACTATACCTTGTTGAACTTCTGACAAAAATGTTTTCTTATATGGTCTAGATAATCCATCAGTACCAAAAGTTATGCGATTATCTGCTAACATTTCTTCATATCTCTCTTTAGATACACTCCAACAGCGAGATGGTGGTGGAGTAAATTCTAATCCAGCAGGAGACTTTATCACATAATCATTAGTTGAGGAGTAAGTTTTTACTGATAAATTAGTAGCAATCCATGGACCACGCGGATCATTATCTGGATTTTTATATTTTGCATTTAATTCTGCCGGTCTTTCGAACAAATTAGGATGCCATTTTTCTTTGTTTTTACAAAACAGCAAAATGTAATCATGAACATCAGATAAGTACTTAGCATCATTGGCAGCACCATATTTTTTATGCCAAATTATTTGATTAACAAAATTACTCTCACCAAAAATTTCATCACCAATTTTTCTTAAATTTTCAACTTCGTTATCATCAATGCTGATAAAGATAACTCCATCCTCTCGCAATAAATCCTTTGCCAGCTTTAATCTCGGATATATCATATTCAGCCAATCGGTATGAAAACGACCGTTGCTTTCTGTATTAGCTACCATACGATTGCCCTCTTCGTCAAGCTGCCCGCTATTATCGATATATTCCTCTGCGCTTTGCTTAAAATCATCCTCATACACAAAATCATTACCCGTATTATACGGCGGATCAATATAAATCATCTTCACCTTGCCCAAATACGTTTCCTGCAGCAGCTTCAGCACTTCCAGATTATCGCCTTCAATATAAAGGTTTTCCGTATTATCGAAGTCCACGCTTTCTTCTCTGCAAGGGCGCAAGGTTTTATTAATCGGTGCATTGGCAGCCAAAATAGCTTTGCGCTTATCCGGCCAGGTAAACTGGTAGCGTTCCTGCAAGCCATCTACAACATGGTCACTAAGCTCCTGTTTCAGCATATCAAAATCAATGGCATGCTCCAATTTGCCCTCATTATTGATTCTTTCAGTAACGCAATTAGGAAATAGCTCCCTTATCTTGGCTACGTTTGCTGCAACCTTATCCATAGATTGCATGTTGAGATGTTCCATCATTGTAAATCCTCCAGTTCATTTTTCAGCTTGTTTATTGCTTCACGCAAGGTCAGTTTTTTGCGTGCCTGCTTTTCCGCAAACATTTTCTTCGTCAGCGCTGCTATCTGTGCTTCTGCTTCTGCCCGCCTGCCAGCATTGGCAATTACGGAAGCAGGTGTAAGCCCTGCACGTGGCGTTAATTGCGCCACCTGCAGAGCTAAGTGCTCCCAAATATTGTTTAAGCATGTGCCTTGCAAATTCACCTTCTGCTCAGCCACAGGCATAAACTCATTGAGCAATATTCTGTTATCGAAATACAGCGCCAGCTGCAGCTTATCTTCATAGCAAAGCGCCAACAGCAAGCGTTGGTCAATCAGCCTGCACAGCCTTTGTAAAAGCTTTTCCGCACAGCCCTCCTGCTTCAGCTGTACCGCCAAAACAAAAACTGCTTTTTCCTGCTCCTGCTTTTGCAAGGCAGGTATTGTGCGTAAGGAAATTTCGTTGACGATGGTCATCTGCCTGATGGCTGCGTCAAACTCCTTCTGCTCCGCTGTATTCAGTTCAAACTTGCTGTATAAGGCACGTTTGGGAATAATCTTTTTTACTTCTGTAGTCTGCGGTAAGCCTAACATCACTGCTCACCTCGCACAACGAGGAAGCAAATCAGCTCAAAATCATCCAGTCCTTTAATACTGTTATCAAAGAAGCTGATTTCCTCACCGCTCAAGAAGCTGTCCACATCGTCGGCATCCTTCACGTTGATTATGGAAGCAATAGCATCCTCCAAAAGCCGGGAATATACACCCATACTTCTGCCGTCATTCGTCGCCTTGTTGAAATCGCTGCACACGTCTGTTAAAGGCTTATCCTTGCCACGGCAGGTAAAGCGCAGCTTGTCCAACAGCTTTTTCGGTGCCAGATGGTTGCAGATAATTTCGCCATCCTCGCCAATATATACGGCGTAAAACGGATGCAGAAGATTTTTTCTGTCTATATTTATGTTATCCGTGCAGTTTTTCAGTACGTAAATTACACCAGGAGGGCATTCCTCACTCGCAGGCACAACAGCATGCAGACCAAAGGGTGTTTTATCCAGCTCGCCATGCGTCTTGATATATTCCAATAAATCCAGGCGGAATTCATTCAAGCCCAAATCCATGATGGAAATACCTGTACCCATATCTTCGATATCGACAACCTCTTTTTGCAGTTGCTTCAGCTGTTGCTTGCGATACTGCAAATCCAGCTTTTCATTATTGCTCAACAGGTTGTCATCTGCCGTCGCCGTCAAATCCACCGCCTTCATACGGCTTTCGACACGACTTTTCAAATCTATGTATTCATCTAAATCAACATCAGGCCAAAAATTGACCAGTTGAATATAAGCGTTCTTGCTGCCAATACGGTCAATACGCCCGAAGCGCTGAATAATACGCACCGGATTCCAATGAATATCATAGTTCACCAGATAATCGCAGTCCTGCAGGTTCTGGCCTTCGGAAATACAATCTGTCGCAATCAGAATATCTATCTCATTGTTATCTTCCGGGAACAACAGCGCTTTATCCTTCGCCAAAGGCGCAAAACAGGTCAGCGCGGTGTTGAAATCGCATCTCAATTTAGGAATTGTAGACCTGCCATCAACCGTACCGGTAATCATAGCAGTGTCTAAGCCGAATTTTTCTTTGGCATAAGCACTCACATGCTCATAAAGATACTGCGCTGTATCGGCGAAGGCTGTAAAGATGATAATTTTCTTATTGCCTGCATTCAGAGGATGCTGAATTTTATTGTCGATAAGCTCAAAAAGCTCATGCAGCTTATTATCCTGCTCAGGCGTTATCCCCTGCACCAGTGCAAGCAGCTCATCCAAGCGCTCCTTGTCACGCTGCAGGCTGTTGCCCCAGCTGACAATATCCATATCAGCCAGCGAAATAGGCACCTTTTTGCCTACGTTGAAAATTTCCTCTTCCATATCGAAATCAGTGCTGTCTATATCCGCACCTGTTTCAATCTGTGCATTTGCCAGCCTATGCTGCGTATAGCGATAGATTTTATCCAGAACCGCCGCAATACTTGCCCGCACTCTTGCAACTGTCAGCCTGAAGGAATACACCGAGCTTTCCATGCGCTTCAGAATATTTATCGCCATTAAGCGGCGAATACCGCGCTCACGGTTCGTCTGCGTAAAACCGGTATTAACCTTGTTATCATCAAAAAGTGCTGCGTACTTTTGCTGACGGCTGCTTAAGATAAACTCCGTAGGCGTGTACACCGAAAGTTCCAGCTCATCCAGCTTGGCAAAAACTTCACTGTAATTTACCGAGCCGTCCGTAACCAACGCAGGACGGAAAGACAACGGCATTTTGCGCTCCGGGAAGTTACCGATATCCTTGGTATCGTAATACTTGGTAATATGCTTACGCGAGCGTGCAATCGTTACAGAATCCAAAAGCGTAAAGAAGTCATAGCTCAGATGCTCTAACAGCTTTTGCAAGGTACGCTCTTCCGGCAACAGCTTTGACCAATGGTTATATGCAGCCTGCGCATTGCGAAAAATATCGTCAATCGAGCTTTTCGTATTCAGCTTATCGTTGATTTTGCTGCTATCTCCTTCATAGGCTAATTGCAGCTGATTTTTCAAATCGTTAAAGCGGTTGTTTACCGGTGTAGCCGAAAGCATCAGCACCTTTGTCTGCACACCCTCGCGAATAACCTTGTTCATGAGCACCGTATAGCGATTTTCTTTTTCATCATCACTAAAAGCACCGCCGTTGCGGAAATTATGCGATTCATCTATAACAACCAAATCATAATTGCTCCAGTTAATCTTGCTTAAATCAATAGAACCGCTGAAGCCATGCTTACGCAGCAAATCCGTGTGGTACAAAACATCGTAGCCTAAACGGTCTGCAGCAATGGGATTGTTTTTATAGTTGGCACGGTAGGTATTCCAGTTGTCTGCCAGCTTTTTCGGACATAATACAAGCACACTTTTATTGCGTCCCTCGTAATATTTAATAACAGCCAAGGCCGTAAAGGTTTTACCCAAGCCTACACTGTCTGCCAAAATACAGCCATTATATTTTTCCAGCTTGTTGATGATGCCAAGCGCTGCGTCACGTTGAAAATTAAAAAGCATACTCCAGATTTTACTGTTCTTAAAACCGGTGCGCTCGTTTGGCAGCTCATCCTCGCTGATATCATCGAGAAATTCATGGAAAATATTATATAACGTCACAAAATATATAAACTCCGGAGTATTTTCGTTATAAGCAGAGCTAATACTGCTGATTACCTTGTCGGTTACATCCTGTAATTCTTCATTATTCTGCCAAAGCTTTTCAAACTGTTCTAGCAGCGTCAGCGACATGGGGCTTGCAACCTTTGCAATGTTAGTTCCCATATTGTTGCCCTGCTCACAGCCTAAATCAACTGTTGTAAAACCGTTAACGGGAAAATAAGCCTTATCATCCAGTAAAATAAACTTATCCGTAATATCCTTATTGCCTACATTAGATTTAAAAACAGCCTTATTCTTAACCCATGCGGCACATTCCCTGGCTATAGCCTTCTGGTTTAGTTCGTTACGCAGCTTTACCTCAAAATCCGTACCGTAAATGCCACGCTCTCTATTTAATTTAGGAATATAAAACTCACGCTTCTCTTTTTTGCTGTTCTCCTTCTGGATAAATGTAGGATCAGTAAAAATAAAACGTAATTCGTCGATATTACTCAGCTCTTTGCGCAAAGCCTCAAAAGCATAAATAGAAAAATAGGCAGCAGCGATAGACAGCTTACTGCCTTTTTGCATTTCTGCAGCCATATCATCTCTTAATGTTTCATTAACATTGTTAATAAACTTCATTTTCCCAAGTCAGCTCCGTTAATTGTTCATGTGTCAGAAATTTATCAGTAACTCATTATAATGATACACTGTTGTCCCCCCCAGTCAAGCAAAAGCACACATCGAGTGTGTTTTGCCTGACGTATTAGCAAGCTAATACTTTTCTCTTTTGATTTTAGCGCAATTTGCGCTAAATAGCAAGTTAAAGTGCCTTCTCTTTCTATAATGTTATTGGGTGATAATAATGTATCAGCGCATTCGCGACTTACGTGAGGACAAGGATATGACGCAAACACAAATGGCTGAAATCCTTAACTGCTCGCAAAGAGTCTACAGCAACTATGAAAAAGGCGAACGGGATATACCGACAGATATACTCATTGCCTTGGCTAAATTTCATAATACATCCACGGATTACATTTTAGGCTTAACAAACAAAAAATAAGGATTCACTTCGCAAGTAAATCGGAAGTGAATCCTTATTTTTATTATAACGCTACTTTCTATTACGAACTTTTTCACCTAGCTCACTTTTCTCGTAATAGAATCGACTGATTAACATACTTATACTCATCCTTAATTCTATTTTTCAAAATAAACAAACCACCACCACCCGCAACAGTGTTAATTATTTTTAACACTATCGCACATTTTGTCGATAGTATTAATTTATTTTAACACTATGAGTGATTTTCACGTTACTGTTAATTATTTTTAATACTATTGCACGAGCTGCTTATCTTTAACCTAAATGCAAGCACAAAAAAAGCCCGTCCTTGCGGACGGACTTTTCAGCATAAACCGGATTATTTACGGATACCCAGTTTAGCAATGATTGCACGATAGCGCTCGATGTCTTTGCTAGCCAGGTAGTTCAGCAGGCCACGACGTTTACCTACCAGTTTCAGCAGGCCACGACGGGAATGATGATCTTTTTTGTGCTCTTTCAGATGCTCGGTCAAATATTTGATGCGTTCGGTCAGAACTGCGATTTGTACCTCAGAAGAACCGGTGTCACCTTCATGACGTGCGTTTGCCAGAATTACTGCTTGTTTAGCTTCGCTAGTTAACATTGTTTGTTTCCTCCTAAAATTTCAAATTGCCATAAGCGTAGCAGCCGTTGGAGAATCGAACTGCCAGGCCTTGGTTCAAATACTATGATAGTATACCATATCTTGCCACCGTATAGCAAGTATTTTGTAAAGATTTTTATAAAAACAGCTTTAATTTACCGCAAAGCCGCTTCACAGTCATGCTTATCCTGCGCTAGCTGCTGCTTGAGCTGCTCAATGCCGGCAAATTTTACTTCGCCGCGAATGCGCTGCACAAACTGCACCGTGAGCTGCTGACCGTAAAGGTACCCGGTAAAATCAAAGATGTTCGTTTCCAGACGCGGTTTGGCAACATCGCCAAAGGTCGGATTGTAACCTATATTGGCCATGCCGTGATAGCTCTTGCCGTTGACAATTACCCGCACAGCATACACTCCCCCCAGAGGAACCGCAACATGAGCATCCTCCAGCTCAATATTGGCCGTAGGATATCCCAGTAAGCGACCGCGCTCGTTGCCGTGCGCCACCGTGCCGCTGATGCTGTAGCTGCGCCCCAGCATAGCAGCAGCCTCTGCTACCTTGCCTGCGGCAATCAGTTGACGTATAGCTGTGCTGCTGATAACGGTTGCACCCTCGCTTACCAGCTCGCGCACAATCAGCTCAAAGCCCATGGCCTTGGCAGAAGCAGCCAGCGTATAGACAGTTCCCTGTCCGCGGCAGCCGTAGGTGAAGTTGGCACCGACTACCAGACAGCTGTAATCAAGCTGCTGCAGTCGCTGCAAAAACTCCTGTGGCGAAAGGTCCGCCACCTGCTGATTAAAGGGAATGTCCACCAGCACATCCACGCCAAGCTGCTGCAAAAGCTCCTGCTTTTGCGCGCCGGTTATCAGCGCCGGCGGCACCATGCCCGGACGAATCCATTCAAAGGGGTGGTTGCTGAAGGTAAATACCGCCAGCTGCGAATTACATTCATGCGCCTTTGCCTTAGCAGTTTCTATCACATCAAGATGACCGCGGTGCAAGCCGTCAAAGGTACCCAATGCTACCACACAGGGAGCGGAAAATTTATGCAGTTGTTCTAAAGAAGTAATAATCTCCATGCTTATTCCTCTGGCATCGGGTAATGCTCTAAAATTTTTTCTGCCTGCAGGCGCTCCTGCTCACAGCGGACGATGCCTAAGAATTCATCCCCCGGCCCCAGCAGAACGTATCTGCCGTCGGCAGTCTGCGCCACTGTAGTGCGCACACCGTTAGTAATGCGTGCCGCCTGACGCGCGTTTACCTTGAGCTTGGGCAGCTCGGCAACGGCAGTCAGCGGCTCTGCGGCACAGGCCTCGGGGTTCTCCGCGATTTCCTGCAGCGTGCAGGCCTTGTCAATCGTGTAGGCTCCCACCTGCGTGCGCAGCAAAAAGCTCATCGTACCGCAGGTTCCCAGCGCCGTTGCCAAATCTTCGCCAAGAACGCGGATATAGGTGCCCTTGGAGCAGGCCACGCGCACGGTAAAGCTGTTTGCCGTATAATGCAGAAGCTCCAGCTTATAGACCTCAATCGGACGTGCGGTGCGTTCCACCTCTACGCCCTGACGTGCCAGCTGATACAACTTTTTGCCGTTGATTTTGATTGCCGAATACATCGGCGGCAGCTGCATTTGCTTGCCGGTAAATTGCGCCAACACAGCTTCCAGCTCCTGTTTGCCGAATGCAGGCACAGGCATCGTTTTGACAACCTCGCCGCTGTCATCGCCGGTAACTGTCTGCGCTCCCAGCGTAAATTCGGCAATATATTCCTTGCGGCCTTCCACAGCGAACTCCAGCAAACGGGTCGCACTGCCCGCAAAAACAGGAAGAACTCCTGCCGCGTCAGGGTCAAGAGTTCCCCCATGTCCGATTTTCTTTGTGTTAAGCACGCGCCGCAAAAAGCCGATAACATCGTGCGATGTCATCTGTGGTGGTTTTAATACATTAAAAATTGCGTCCATATTAAACCAATTTGCCCAATGCCTCCAGCAGCTGAGTGCGAGCCTCCTCTACCGGTGCATAAATCGTACAGCCTGCTGCCCGCAGATGACCGCCGCCGCCAAAGGCTACAGCCACAGCGGATACGTCAACGCTCTTGGAGCGCATGCTCACGCGCGTTACCGCCGGCTCAACGGCCTTGAACATAATAGCTACGTCAACGCCCTCAATATAGCGCGGGTAGGACACAAAGCTGTCGGTCTGGACATCCTTGTCATATAAATCGTTGGTAATTGTGAGATAAGCAATTTTGCCTTCATAAGCGAAGGTCAGCGAAGGCAGTACCTTGGCCAGCATCTCTACCGTATCACGGGAACGCACGTCCAGTGCATCGCTGATTTCGTTAGGCTGCACGCCGTATTCCAGCAGCTTGGCAGCATTACGCATAGTTTTCGGCGTAGTGTTGGCATAGCGGAACGAGCCGCAGTCTGTGCTGATTGCTGTGTAAAAGCAGGTAGCAATTTCCTTATCAAATGGCCATTGCATAGCCATGAACAGATCACACATTACCTCGCCTACGGCTGCTGCCTTGGCATCCAAGTAGAGATATTCGGCAAAGCATTCGTTGGAAATATGGTGATCAATGTTCAGCAGCGCTTTTGCTTCCACAACCTCGGACACCAGACCTACGCGATCAAAGGAGCTGGCATCAATAACTACCAGCAAATCCGTCTGCAGCTTGCTGCCCTCTACCGGGCGTTCACACAATTCAATACCGGGAAAAAAGCTAAAGCTTTTGTTGATAACATCATCACAGAAAACAGTAACCTGCTTGCCCTGTGCCAGCAAAAAGCGCGCCAGTCCCAAAGTGGAGCCCAAGGTGTCACCATCCGGGCTTACATGGGTGCACAGCACGATTTTTTCTGCCGCCAGCAGCATAGCGCCTGTTTCCTGCAGGCTAAGCTCCTTACTCATGCTCTGCTTCCTCGGCTGCAGGCTTTTCTTCCTGCTTAATCTTATCTAAAATGCTCTGAATATGCGCACTGTATTCTGCGGAGGTATCCTTCTGCAGAATCAGGGTCGGTGCAAAGCGCAGGCGGATGCGTTTGGCGATTTCCGTACGGATAAAGCCTAATGCCTTGTTCAGAGCCTTCCAGGTTTCATCCTGTTTATCCTTGGGACCATACATGCTGATGAAAATCTTTGCATAGCTCATGTCATCTGTCAGCTCCACACCGGTTACGGTAACAAACTGAATGCGCGGATCCTTGACATCATGCAGCAGCATTTTGCTGATTTCATGCTTGATGGCCTCTTGTACTTTTTCTACTCTAAGTCTTGCCATTTTCTTTTCCTCTATATATAGATACAGACTGACGTACAGGCAGCAGCTGCGGGGAATGCGGCGTATGCGGCCGGCATTCCTGCGCAATGTGCCTTATGCGGCAGACTATTCTACTGCGATTTCTTCCATGTCGTATACTTCAAAGATATCGCCCTCTTTAAGGTCGCTGAATTTCTCTAAAGTGATACCACATTCAAAGCCTTGGGCAACTTCCTTCACATCGTCCTTGAAGCGGCGCAGAGATTCGATAACGCCCTCGTGAACAACGATGCCGTCACGTACAACACGAACCTTGGAGCTGTTGGTAACCTTGCCTTCAACTACATAGCAGCCGGCAATCTTCAGCTTGGAAATAGTAATCAGCTGACGGATTTCTACGCGGCCTTGGATAACCTCCTTGAACTTAGGAGCAAGCATACCCTTGATAGCAGCCTCAACGTCGTTGATTGCGTCGTAAATTACACGGTAGGTGCGTACGTCAACCTTCTCGGTTTCGGCAGCCTTACGCGCGTTAGCGTCAGGACGAACGTTAAAGCCGATAATCAGAGCGTTGGCAGCGGATGCCAGCATTACGTCGGATTCGGTGATAGCGCCTACGCCCGCATGGACAACGGCAACCTTAACCTCATCGTTTTTGATTTTTTCCAGGGATGCCTTCAATGCTTCGATGGTGCCCTGAACGTCAGCCTTAACTACGATGTTCAGCTCTTTGATTTCGCCTTCTTTAATGCGTTGGAACAGGTCATCCAAAGAAACCTTGAAGTTCAGCTTGATTTCCTCTTCCTTCTTCTTGGCGATACGTTTTTCGGCAACGCCGCGGGCAGTCTTTTCATCGGTGCTGTCGAGGATATCGCCGGCAGCCGGTACATCGTTCAGGCCCAGTACCTCTACAGGAGTAGAAGGCAGAGCCTTCTTAACTTTTTCGCCACGGTCATTGATCATTGCACGAACCTTACCATAGGAGGTGCCGGCAATAATGGTATCACCGATATGCAGAGTACCGCGTTGTACCAGTACGGTAGCAACCGGGCCGCGGCCCTTATCCAGCTGTGCCTCGATGATGGTGCCGTGAGCAGGCAGATTCGGGTTAGCCTTCAGCTCCTGCATTTCAGCAACCAGCAGAATCATTTCCAGCAGGTCGCTGATACCAGTTTTCTGATGTGCAGAAACAGGAACCATAATGGTGTCGCCGCCCCAATCCTCAGGAATGAGCTCATGCTCTGCCAGCTGTTGTTTAACGTGATCCGGATTTGCGCCCGGACGGTCGATTTTGTTGATAGCTACAATGATAGGTACCTTTGCAGCCTTAGCATGGTTGATAGCCTCGATGGTCTGCGGCATTACACCGTCATCTGCTGCTACAACCAGAATTGCAACGTCGGTTACCTGTGCGCCGCGGGCACGCATAGCGGTGAAAGCCTCATGGCCCGGAGTATCCAGGAATACAATCTGCTTGCCCTGGTAGTTTACCTTATAAGCACCGATGTGCTGGGTAATACCGCCGGCCTCGCGGGAAGTAACGTTGGTTTTGCGGATAGCGTCCAGCAGGGAGGTTTTACCATGGTCAACGTGGCCCATAACGGTAATAACCGGCGGACGCGGAACGCGTTTTTCAGGCGGATCGTCAACCTCGGGAATCTCGGTCGGATCCTCTTCCGGAGCCTTTTGGCCAACCTCTACGCCGAAGTTGTCGCCGATAAGCTGTGCGGTATCGAAATCGATATCCTGGTTAATGGTAACCATTACGCCCAGCATGAACAGAGCCTTGATTACTTCATTAACCTCACGCTTAATGAGCTTGGAAAATTCCTGTACATTGATAGATTCGCCGATTTCAACGTAGGTCGGACGAACGATTTCTACCGGAGCCTGTTGTTGCTTCGGTGCGGGCTTCTTGCCGCCGCGGTTTACCGGCATCTGATGGCCGGCGCTGCGGTTCGGACGGCTTTCGCGGGTAGCGTAGCTGCCCTTAATCTGCGGCTTGTTGTCCTTACGGCTCTTGCCTGCGTTGCGACCGCCCTGACGGTTATCGCGACCGCCTTCGCTGCGACCGCTGCTGCGGCCTTCGCTGCGGCCACCGCTAACCTGTGCACGGCTTTCGCCATGTACGCTCGGGCCCTGCTGGCTCTTAGGACCTACAAAGATACCGCCCTGACGTTGCTGGCCATTGCGGTTACCCTGACGGTTGCCCTGAGCACCCTGCTGCCCGTTGCGGTTTTGCGGACGGCCTTCGTTACGGCCGCCTTGGCGGTTGCCCTGCTGGCCACCGCGGTTTTGCTGCGGACGGCCTTCGTTGCGGCCGCCCTGACGATTTTCGTTACGCCCTTGTTGAGCGTTGTTGTTATTGCGTTGATTTTGTTGCTGATTTTGTTGCATATTCCTCTGTCCGTTATTCCTATTCATATTGTTATCGTTTCTTTTAGCTGTATCCTGCGGACGCGCAGGAGCAGCCGGTTTGCTGACATCACGTTTTTCCGTCTTCGCCGGTTTGGGCGGTTCTGGTTTTTTATCGTATGCTTTACGGATAACAGACATAGCCTTGTCATCAGCTGCACTAAAATTAGTTTTTTCGATATTATTTTTCTTCAACAGGTCAATGACCTCATTTACCGGTTTGCCATAATCCTTGGCAACCTCATATATTCTTTTATTACCCATTCATCCACCTCCAGACCAGATAATAAGAAGCAGATTCATCTGCGGAGCTCGCGCAAGCTGCGCAGACAACTGTGATTTAAATTATTATTTTTTCAGCAGCATGTTGGCAAAATTCGCATCGGTAACAGCCACAGCTATTCTAGGTCCCTTGCCGATTGCATAGCCCAGCTCATTGCGCGTCAACAGCTCAATGACCTGCACGCCTGCCATCTCTGCCAGGAAATAAATTTCCTTTTTTGAATTAGGGGCAGCATCTTGTGCCAAAACAAGTACCTTGACCTTGCCGCTTTTTAAGGCAGCACGCACAGCTACATCGCCGGAAGCGGTTTTGCCTGCCTTTTGCGCCAACCCTAAAGCAAAAGCAACATTATTGCCTGCCATGTTCGAAATCCTCCAGCAGCTGCTTGAGCACATCCTCACCGATAGGCTTCTCCAAAGCACGCTCCAGACGTTTCTCCTTTACGGCCTTGGTAATGCATTCCTTATCGGGGCAGACATATGCGCCGCGTCCGTTCTTCTTGCCGGTGAGGTCAAGGCTGACCTCACCCTCAGGTGAACGTACAACGCGCAGCAGAGCCTTTTTATCCTTCATTTCATTGCAGCCTAAGCATTTACGCTGCGGAATTTTTTTTACCTTCATCATGCTTCTTCCACGGGAGCAGGCTCAGCAGCAGCCTCTTCGGCAGCCTGAGTTTCGCTCTTAATATCAATTTTCCAGCCGGTCAGCTTAGCAGCCAGGCGGGCATTTTGGCCTTCCTTGCCGATAGCCAGGGACAGCTGGTAATCCGGTACGACAACGCGGCAGATTTTGTCTGCTTCGTTAACGGTTGTCTTGACAACCTTTGCCGGGCTCAGAGCATTGGCAACATATTGTGCCGGATCTTCACTGTATTTTACAATATCAATCTTTTCACCGCGCAGCTCGTTGACAATAGTCTGCACACGCATGCCCTTGTGGCCTACGCAGGCACCTACCGGATCAACATTGCTGTCAGCGGTATATACGGAAATTTTGGAGCGCATACCGGGCTCGCGGGCAACGGATTTGATTTCAACAATGCCGTCATGGATTTCCGGAACCTCCAGCTCAAACAGGCGCTTCAGCAGGCCGGGATGAGTGCGGGAAACCATAATCTGCGGTCCCTTGTTGGTGCGCTTAACCTCAACAATATAGGTTTTCATACGCTCATGGTATTGGTAGATTTCGCCGGGAATCTGCTCGTTCGGAGTCAGCACAGCTTCAACCTTGCCCAAATCGATATAAACGTTTTGGTTTTCCATGCGCTCGATAATACCGGTAACGATATCGTTGGCACGGCTTTGGAAGCGTTCATATACCTGTCCGCGCTCTGCCTCACGGATACGCTGTACAACAAACTGCTTAGCATTTTGGGCAGCAATACGGCCAAAGTTTTTCGGTGTAACCTCAACCTCTACGATGTCGCCTGCAAGATACTGCGGGTTGATTGCCTGAGCATCCTCCAGAGTTATTTCGTTAATGCCGTCAGCCTCGCCTTCAACTACAGTGCGCTGAGCATATACATGGATTTCACCGGTTTCTTTATTCATTTCAACACGGACATTCTGGTTTGTGCCGGTGTTCTTCTTGTAAGCGGCAACCAAAGCGTCATCAACAGCCTGGAACAAAAGCTCGGGGTCAATACCCTTTTCCTTTCCTAATTCCTGGATTGCTGAGATAAAATCTGCGTTCACTTAATAAGCCTCCTATTTCTTAAATTAAAAGTCTATATGCGGTCTGATATTCGCAATCAGCCTACGTTCAATGCGGTCAGGATTTTTGAATTCCTTACCTTTAATAATCTTTTTAACCTGTACAGCTTCGTCATCATGTGCTACCAGAATGCCGGTCAGATTTTTCATTCCCTCCCACGGAGTATAGAACATAATGTCAACCTTGGTGCCGTAGGCAGCTTCAAAGTCCTTGTCCTTCTTCAGCGGACGGTCAATGCCCGGAGAAGAAACCTCCAAAAAGTATTTGTCGGGAATAGGATCCTCTGCATCCAGAATCTCCGTCAGCTTTTCGCTCACCATCTGGCAGTCATCAATTTCAACTCCACCAGGCTTATCGAGAAAAATCCGTAGGTACCAGTCCTTTTCACGCACATATTCTACATCAACCAGAGTAAGCCCGGTATCCTGCAGAAGGGGTTCTACCATTGCGGTAATCAGTGCTTCAACTTCTTTTGCCTGCATCATTTTCACCTCCATATTAAGTTTTTCTTTCTGTATTAACCTTGCGGCCAATACCTGCCTCTGCCGCAAATGCGTCAGAAACATCATAATAAGCGGAAAGAGCGGGTTTTAAACCCACTCTTTCACAAGTCATACTTATTTTGGCTATCTTTATTATAGCATCTGTTGACAAGTCTTGCAAGTAGCTTACGCTATATCTAGTTATTATATGTTAAATTTTATACAGAAAAATGCTAAATCTGCCACGTAAAATGTATACACTGCGCTTTCCCTTGTCAGTGGCAAAAATATCTGCTACAGTAATATAGTAAACAGATAGAGATTGTGGAAAAAGTGTCAGTTTGGACAAGGGCGCTTTATCGACAAGCTTTTTATGAAAGGTGGTTTTTTTATGTCCTATAATTTTGATGCTGCTGTTTCTCCCTTTATTAAAGCACTGCCTCCCTCCGGTCTGGCAAAGTTTCTTGATATTATGGCCGCTAACCCCAACATCGTACCTCTCAGCGTAGGCGAACCCGATTTTGATATTCCGCAGGCTGTCAAGGATGCCGAAATCAACAGCATCTGCGAAGGCAAAAGCTGCTACACTCCTACCCTCGGCCTTTTGGAGCTGCGCGAGGCAATTGCGGATGATATCCATAAAAACTATGGCGTGAAATACGATTCGAAAACCGAAATCATGGTAACCGTCGGTGTCAGCGAAGCACTGTACACCACTATTACTACCATTATGCATCCCGGTGACGAAATTATTCTTCCCGAGCCCTGCTACGTTGCCAACAAAGCCTGCGTTATTCTGGCAGGCGGCAAGCCTGTTTCCGTAGAAACATATCAGGAAAACGGCTTTGTGCCTACTATCGAAGATTTGGAAAAGGCTTTTACGCCCAAGACTAAGGCTATTATGCTTGGCTACCCCAATAACCCGACCGGCGCTATTATGAGCAAGGAACAGATTAAGGCTATCGGTGACTGGGCTGTGAAGCATGACCTGATTGTCATCAGCGACGAGCTTTATGCTCATCTTACCTACGGCGGCAAAACACACACCATGTTCACCTCCTTCCCGGAATTCCGCGACCGCACCATTATTTTCAACGGCTTCTCCAAGGCCTACGCTATGACCGGCCTGCGTCTTGGCTATATCATGGCACCGGCGGCAATCATCAACGCTATGAACATTCTGCATCAGTATGTTGTGCTCTGCCCCAACGTTACAGCACAGTACGGTGCGATTGCGGCACTGAAATACTGCCGTCAGGACGTTGACAATATGGTTGCCGAATACAGCCGCCGCCGTCAGATTATGATTGACGGCTTCCACAAGATGGGACTGCCGCTGTATGAGCCCGAAGGCGCCTTCTATGTTTTCCCCTGCATCAAGGAAACCGGCCTTTCCAGCATGGAATTTGTTGAAAAGCTGCTGGAGGAGCAGGAGGTTCTCGTAATCCCCGGCAATATCTTCGGTGCCGGCGGCGAAGGCTATATCCGCTGCTCCTATGCTTACAGCGAAGAAATCCTGCATAAAGCGCTGGAGCGCATCGCCCTCTTCGTAACGAAATACAGAAATCTGAACAAGGCGAAATAACTGTTATGCTGATTCCATATTAGACAAGTTCTTTTATCATATAGTATAATATACGCAGCTGATAAAATATCAGCCGACGATTTTTGTATTTATCTAATCCCTTCCACTTCGTCTCACTCCTTCCGTGAGACACAAGACAGAAAAAACACGGTGCATAATGCCCGTGTTTTTTTCTTTTGCATCGATATAATCATCTTCTTAAACTCGATATTTCTCCCGAAATTAAAGCTGCTGTCTCCGGTTTATCCGAAGACAGCAGCTTCTTTGAGGCAAAGCATCTATGCATTTTTATCTCAAATTAAAGCTTACTGCGCGCGTAACGCGACAGCGTGCGTTCTGCCCGTACTTGTCTTTGGCAGGACTGAAGCGCCATTTGTTGACTGCTGTCACAACACTGCTATCCATAGCACCGTTGCCGGAGGAACCAACCACCGTTACATCCTCTACACTGCCGTCAGCACCCACCAGAATGCGTACAGTTACCACACCGGTAGCGCCGCTATTGCGTGCGGACGCAGGATATACAGGCGCAACCTCACGCAGCAGGCGTGGCGGTTTGACCGGCACACCGCGGCCTTCGCCGCTGCCACTACCGCTGCCACTGCCGTTACCGCTGCCGCTGCCACTGCCTGTTCCGCTACCCGTACCTGTACCTGTACCATTACCAGCAGGATTACCGGCAGGAGCCTTCGGCCCGGGGGCTGCAGTCGCCTTTTTCCTGACAACTTTCTTTTGCGGTTTAGGCTTCAGCTTTTGGTCAATAATATCCTCCAAGCTTTGGATGATAGGCTCTTCCTGCTGCTCCTCCTGTTCGATTTCTTCCTCCTGAGCTTCAGCACCGCCACCGCCGCCCTCCAAAGAAACCTCCAAAATTTCCGGAGGCGTATGCACAAAGCGGTAGCCGAAAATACCAAGGCCGGCGGCAAGAACAAGATGCACAGCCAGAGCTACGGCAAAGCCCTTGCCAAATCGCTTTTGTTCATCCTTCATTTGCTCTCACCTGTATCCGTAGCCAAACCGAAGCGTGTGACACCTGCTCCCTTCATTTTATCCATCAGCTGGATAATAGTTTTATAGGGAGCTTCGTCCTCTGCTCTGATAATAACAGAGAAGGAGGAATCATGCTTGCTTTCAATCGCAGCATTCTGAACCAGCATATCCATCTCGATTTTATTTTCATCAAGATAAAGGCTGCCATCCTTTTTAATCGTTACATTAAAGTTGCTCTTGCTGACATTCTCCGAATGCCGAGCAACCGGCAGGCGAATAGGAATCGTCTTGACCTCGCTCATATACATAGTGCTGACAATGAAAAATACCAGCAGCAGGAAAATCATATCAATCATAGGACTGAGCATGATTTCCGGTGACTTCATCACTCTTTTACGACGTCTGCGCATTTTCAACACCGCCCCTCATTTGCTCTGCTCGTTAGCTTTGAAAATATCAACCAACGTATCCGCTACTTCGTTGATATTCAGAGTTTCGGTTTTGATTTTACTTGTAAGATAAGCATGGATACACATACCCATAATGGCAATGCACAGGCCGAAAACGGTAGTAATCAGCGCTTCACCAATACCTGCAGTAACGGCCATCGGGTTCTGCGTTCTTTCGTTCAAAGCGTTGAAAGAAGAAATCATACCGGTAATAGTACCGAGCAGGCCGAGCATCGGTGAAAGACCGATAACAACACTCAGATAGTTGATATTTTTTTCCAGACTGTCGATAATACGGTCTGCTTTAGTATAGACAATAGTTTCCAGGCGCTGGCCGAGGTCACCCTTAATATCCAGAATCTCCTTAGCCATGGCAGCAACCTCGCCCTTGCTCTGCTCTGCCAATTCACTGGCGCCAACCAGATTAAAGTCATTCATCATGCGGCAGAAGCTGCTCGCGAACTTTTCTCCGGAAATAGCCTTCTTATAGAAAAGATATCGTTCCACACCAATAGCAATAGCGGCAAAAGAACACATCAGCAGTGGCCACATGCAGGGACCACCCTTAACAAAATAATCAACAGCTCCGGCAAAAATACTCATACTTAAACCTTCTTTCAAAAAATAACGCTGCAATTTTTTATTTTGCGGCAAACTACAAGCTCATCATCCGCCTATACACAGCGGAAGGAAGTCGGCATAGCTCCCATATCTGATACTTGTTGCTATTTACTAGATGTTTATATTATAGCCTCTTTACTAATCTGCGTCAAGAAAACACAAACTATATAAACAAAGGCAGTACAGGAAAAATTCCCCGTACTACCCAAAGATTTATGTTACTTGAAATACTTGGCGAAGGCCTGCGCCGCCGCCGACTGCACCTCTGCATTAAAGGCTGTATACCGCTCGAGCAGCAAACGTCCCTCCGGCGTCAGCACGCTGCTGCCGCCGCTTTTGCCGCCTGCCGTGCTGCTGACCAGCGCAAAGCCCAGGTCTGCCTCCGCACGCCGCAAAATCTTCCACGCCTTGCTGGCCGACATCCCCATAGCCTTGTAGGCAGCACTCAGCGAACCGGTGGCCTCAATGCGCTGCAAAAGCTCCGCCACACCCTTGCCGAAATCAATGCTTTCGTTATAAACGCGCACCTTCACATGATAATACTGCGGGTCTGCGTAGGTCATTTTACCACCCCTTGCCGAAACCGCAGGCAGGATAGGTACAAACGGTACAGTTCAGGCACAAGCCGCCTTCGCCCAAGGCTGCCAGCTCGTCGGCAGTGACAAGGTCACAGGCCAGCACACGCGGCAGCACCAAATCAAAAACAGTGCGTTTAGCGTACATTACGCATCCCGGCAGGCCCAGAACAGGCACCTGGTCTTCGCCGTAATACGACAGCAAAAACATGGCCCCCGGAAGCACAGGCGCACCGTAAGACACAATGCGTGCGCCGGTGTTTTTTATTGCCAGCGGTGTGCGATCATCCGGATCAACGCTCATGCCGCCGGTGCAAAGCACCATTTCCGCGCCCTTTTCCTCAATCGCCGTTTTAATCGCAGCGGTAATCTGCTCCGGTTTGTCATCCAGCACCTGCTTATAAACTACCTCTACGTTGAACTCGGCCAGCTTTTCCTCCAGCACGGGCGTAAAAGTATCCTTAATGCGTCCGTGGAATACCTCGCTGCCGGTTGCCAGTACGGCAGCCTTTTTGATTTTATACGGCAAAAGCTGCAGCAGCGGTTCATCACCGCACAGCTCACGCACACGCTGCATTTTTTCCTTTTCGATAACCAGCGGTATAATACGTGTACCGCAGAGCTTATCGCCCTTTTTCACCGGCGTATTTCCGTGACGCGTCGCAATCATCATCTGTCCGAAGCTGTTCACCAGACGCAGACGCGCGCTGTCCACCTTAAACAGACCGTCGGCAGCGGCGGCCAGCTCAATCTTGCCCTCTTTTACAGGTGATTCATCCATCATGGCATTTTTGCAGATGTCACACAAAATGCGTGCGGCATCATTTTCGTGCAGCATGCTTTCATCAGCTTCCCACACATATAAATGCTCCTTGCCGATGGAAAGCAGCACCGGAATATCCTCCGGCTGCACCACATGTCCCTTGCGGAACACGGCATCCTTGGTAACACCCTTGATAATCTGTGTCAGGTCATGGCAGAGAACACTGCCGACCGCATCCTCAGTACGAATTAATTTCATGTTTATCTACCTCTTATTTAGCCTGCGCAAAGCCGTAGGCGGCAAAAATCTTCATAGCTTCTTCGGTCTGCAGGAAGGCAGCAAAATCCTTGGCAACCTCAGCCTGCGGAGCCTTCGCCAGCACGCCGATAGGATAAATTACCGGCTTCTTTAAGGAGCCTGCCGGAGCTTCAGCCACAACAGTTACCTTGTCCTTCAAAAGCGCTGCATCGGTAGCGTAAACAAGACCTGCATCGGCACTGCCTTCGGCAACCCAGTTCAACACTTGTGTTACATTAGCACCAAGGCTTACTTTGGACTGAATACCGCCCCATTGGCCCAGCTTGGTCAGTGCTTCCTTGGCATATTGGCCTGCAGGAACACTGGCAGGATCGCCGATTGCAGGATGTTTAGCCTTGCCGAAATCATTGAAGCCTTTGATTTTGCTGCCGCTTTTAGGCACAATCAGCACCAGCTTGTTTTCCAGCAGCGGCTTCACCGTGCTTTTATCCATATAGCCCTTCTCACTCAGCGCGTTCATCTGCTTGTTGGCCGCAGAAATAAACACATCCGCTGCCAGACCGCTTTCAATCTGTGCCTGCAGCTTGCCACTGGCATCATATACGCCTTCAATTTTGATTTCCGGATGCTTTTGCTGATAAAGCGGAATGAGCTTTTGCGTAAATACCTTTTCCATGCTGGCAGCAGCAGCCAGACGCAGTGTTTTGCCTGCCTGCGGTGCAGCAGCCTGCTTATCACCGCCGCCGCAGCCTGCAGCTATAACAGCTAACATGAAAGAAAATACTAAGCATAAGAGTTTTTTCATTTTACTCCCCCTGTTGTTGTTTTGTTTTATATAAGTAAACATTAAGACCGATAACAACTAATAGGCAGATGCCTACAATTACGGCCACATACCAGCCTGCGGCATCCCAATCGCCTGCCGCTACGGCAGAATAAACAGCGAGCGGCAGTGTGCGTGTGCGTCCTGCAATATTACCGGCAATCATCGCCGTGGCGCCGAACTCACCAAGACCGCGGGCGAAGGCCAACAGACCGCCGGCAATAATGCCAGGCAGTGCATTCGGCAGATGAATGCGCCAGAAAATGCGCCATTCCGTCATGCCCAGTGAACGTGCCGCCTCCAGCATGCCCTTATCAACCTGCGACAAGGCTCCGCGCGCGCTGCGGTACATGAGCGGCAGCGAAATTACCGCTGCTGCCAGCACCGTCGCCAACCAGCTGAAGGCTATTTTTATACCTGTCAGCTGATAGATAAGCTGGCCCAAAAAGCGGTTGTTGCCAAAGAAATATAAGAGAAAGAAGCCTGCTACCGTAGGTGGCAGCACCATAGGCAGAGTTATTACTGCGTCGGCAAAAATCTTCAGGCTTTGGCTCTGCAGCCGTTCCACCCACCAGGCAATAATTACGCCGATAAAGAAAACTATGACGATTGTTGCTGCCGCAGTGTGCAGCGAAATCCACAGCGGTGACCAGTCAATAGCGCTCATTTTCTCGCACAGTCATGGGCGCTGCCCTTCAAGATACGCAGTCCATGCTCCAGCTGCGGCAAAACGATTGCCAGCGCTTCCTCCACCGCCTTAGTGCTGCCTGGCAGATTCACAATCAGCGTCTGTCCACGCACTACGCTCACGCCGCGGCTCAGCATTGCCCGCCGCGTAATCTTCAGCGATTCCGCACGGATGGCTTCCGCGATACCGGGCACATTGCGTGTCGCTACCGCCATAGTTGCCTCCGGTGTAACATCACGCAGCGAAAGGCCCGTACCGCCCGTGGTAATAATCAGATCTACCTGTCTGCTGTCCGCCAGACGCACCAGCTCGCGTTCGATTTTCTTCTGCGCATCGGGAAGCAAAACCTGCTCCACAATTTCGTAGCCTGCCTCCGCCAACAACTGTGCTGCCCGCGGACCGCTGGTATCGACACGCTCACCCGCTGCACCCTTATCAGAAAGCGTCATTACCGCTGCGCGCAAGGATGCGTCGGCTGCGGGCAGAGTCACCTCCAGCTCCATACCGCTGCGCAGGACGCCGCCATGCTCTACCGTCGCAAAAACACCCTCACGCGGCATAATGCAGTCACCCACACGCGCATAAATCGTGCAGTGGCTGTGGCATTCCTTGCCAATCTGCGTCAGCTTCATCACTACTTCACCGCTGCGCATGATGCTGCCTACCGGCAGCTTTTTGAAGTCAATGCCGCTTACCAGAATATTTTCACCGAAGGCACCGATAGCGGCATCACCGCCGCGCGCATTGAATTCATCTACCTTTTCCGCACTCAGCAAACTCACCTGACGATGCCATTTGCCGGCGTGGGCATCACCCTCGATGCCGAAATTTTCTTTGAGAACAATCTCATTAACAGGATGCTTTTCCGTACCCTTCTTTTCGCTGATACAAACAGCCTTAATTATGCCTCTGATGCTTGCTTCCATACAAAATCACCGCTCTTTCCGCCTGCCTTACTAAGCAGATGCACATCTGTAATCACCATTGCCTTGTCCACGGCCTTGCACATATCGTAAATCGTCAGCAAGGCAATCTGTACGCCTGTCAGCGCCTCCATCTCCACGCCTGTCTTGCCCGTAGTTTTTACCAGGCACTGTGCCTGTACAGCGTAGCTGCCGTTTTCCGCCAGCAGCTCAAAATCTACCGTGCACTTCGTCAGCTGCAGCAGATGGCACAGCGGAATCAGCTCACTGGTGCGCTTGGCCGCCATAATTCCCGCGACGCGAGCCACGCCCAGCACATCACCCTTGGCCACACTGCCGGCAGCAATTTTTTCATATATTTCTCTGCTTACGCAGATTTTTCCCTGCGCCACGGCAACCCTCGCGGTGTCAGCCTTGTCGCTGACATCCACCATCAGAGCATTGCCCGCAGCGTCAAAATGTGTAAATTCACTCATTGTCTGCTCCTTCAAAGCCTGTATTTATCCGCCTATCTGGCTCATATTAAAGCGCGCTGCTTTTACATCAAAGCTGTGTCCCGCAGGCTTGGCGTAAATAATCTCCTGCATGGCCTGCAGCAAATCCGCATCGCTGCCGCCGTCACGCAGCAAGCGCTTCAGGTTCATGCCCTCGTTACTGTAAAGACATGGCTTCAGCACGCCTACCGATGTAAGGCGCACCCTGTTGCAGACAGCGCAGAATTTATTGTGCAGCGGTTCGATAAAGCCCACCGGCATTGCATACCCATCAATGCGCCAGTAGCTTGCAGGCCCGTTGCCGTAGCGCTGCGCGTCACGCCGCAGCTGTAAGCCAGCCTGCTCCAGCAGGCTGCGGATTTCGCTGCCGCTCAGGCCTTGCAGATTTGCGTTGCAGTCTAGCGGCATCAGCTCGATAAAGCGCAAAGGCGCATTATATTTGTCTGCTAGCTGCAACAGCGCCATGATATCTGCAAAACCCTTCTCCGCCAGAGGCACGCAATTCAGCTTGAACGGTATTCCTGCAGCCTGCAGCTCCTGCAACGCCTGCAGCACGCTGCCCAGACTGCCGCCGGTCAGCTCTGCGTAATACGCCGCATCCAACGTGTCCAAACTAACGTTGATGCTGTCTACACCCGCTGCGATAAGCGCAGGCAGCTGATTTGACAGCAGCGTACCGTTCGTCGTCAGCGTCACCTGCTCCACGCCTTCCATTCGCTTCAGGCCGGCGACAAAATCACTGCAGCCCTTGCGCAGAAGCGGTTCGCCGCCGGTGATTTTGAATTTGCGGATGCCAAGCTGCAGCGCAGCGCGGCAGATACGCAAAAGCTCCTCATAGCGCAATATTTCGTTATGCGGCACATGCTCACTCACCTCCGGCTGACAATAGCGGCAATGCAGATTGCAGCGGTCGGTAAGAGAGATGCGCAGGTAATCTATTTTGCGATTGTATTGGTCATACATAATGGTAGTCCTTTTTTATTACGTAAACTGATTTTAGCTTTAAACGTGAGCCAAGCGTATTCCAACCCTTCCGTCTGCTCGCTATGCTCGCATCCACCTTCCCTTTCAGGGAAGAGATAATAGGCTATCTTTAAGATTTTAGTCAGTGATTACTTCGAACTTTTATATGCTCCCTGCCGTCGCAAGGCGACATTAGCACGACCAACAGTTTCTTGCTGCGCAAGCTTGCGACAAACTGGGTCTTAGCGTCAGGGAGTTGGCAAAATCACGCTAGTGATTTTGACTGAGGGTTGTACTCTGCGATATTTTAATTGCTCAATTCGGTAATGAAGCAAAATGTGGTCAATTCCCTCGCGTCATTCTCGCCTGAGAATAACGCCTGCCAAAACAAATGTGGTCTTGCAACCACATTTGTTTTCAGCTTTTGACATACTCCCTACACTTAATCCCTACGGTATTTGAAGTGGGGGATTCTAGGATACAAACGAGCCATGCCCTTCCTGCAAGCAGGATATAGGTCTTACTGATTCTCTCCTGCTGGATGATGTCCCATCCAGATGTTATGTATTACTCCACAGTCTAATTATAGCATACATACCATTTGTTCGCCATCAATTGCTTGCGCAAATTCGGCGAACCACCATTCATCTCCTCCCTAAGAGGCAGGAGTCTTCTGGCTAAAAAGATAAACGACTCCAAAACCCCTTCTTCTTCTCCCTCTCCAGCTTCTCGGGCTTCACAACCTCAATCGCCTCACCATGAATAACCCTCATCGGATTCTCCTCGCTGATGCGCTTGAACTCCTCTTCCCCAGCGATTTCACGAATAACACTTGCACCTGCGCGCATATCCGTATCCCTGCCCACAGCTCTGTGCGCATCGCTGCCAATGAAGTCTACTAAGTGATTACGTAAAAGCAGCTTCGCCGCGCTCTGCGCGCTCTCGCCAAACCTTCCGGCAAAGCTTCCTGCATTGCATTGCAAAAGCAAGCCCTCCCTGCACCACTTGAGCAGCCTCTCCGTATGCGCCATCAGCTCCGGATAACGCTCCGGATGCGCCAAAATCGGCGCAACTCCCTTCAAGCGCAGCTCATACCAAAAATCATCTGCATACTGCGTTAGAAAGTGCATCGGCAGCTCCACCAGCATATAGGTCACGGCCTGCTTGCCGAACGCTTCCCCGTTCAAACAATAGCTGCCGTTCACTGCTAATTCATCCAGCAGCGTGCCCCCCCCGAGTCAAGCAAAAGTCCACTATTTCTTCCGTTACAACAGCCGTTGGGGACATCAGCATGCGAGCACGTGCAAGCTAAAAAAAGCGTCAGCCGCTTTTCCTCCGCCTGACGCTTTTAAGAATGAATCCTTTAATGCAAGAATATTTATTTTAATTATATTGCAAACAAAAAAAGACAGCTGCTTTTTACAGCAGCTGCCAAAAAAATTTTAATTATATTTTGTTTATCCGTCTAAATTTTTTTCTCTTCAGCTTCCTCCTGCTCTATCAGATTATATCTGTCGAACAAAATCCCAGGTCTGATTTGCGGTCCAAAGAGCTTCTCATGCACATCATACTCCAGCTTTTTCTCCAGCACGCCAGTGGCATACAGACGCTGGCTGTAGAACTCATGCAGAGCGTTGCCAAATTGCACCAGCGCATCATACGGACTTCTGCCGCCAGCCGTCAGCCGCAGCTGCAAGCCATCGCCCAAATCATAGACCTGATATTGCGAAACATTGTGGAATTGAGCCAAGCCATTCGTGCGCAGCCTGTCAAACACTGCCTCCTTGCCCGGCCTGATGCTGCCATGACCTATAGACGCATCGCCAAAATGCATGCGCTCGGCCTCTGCACGCAGCAATCCCTGCGCCTCCAGCCTGTCGATGTCCAGCGAGCCCCTGCGTGCGCTCAAGGTAATATCATTACCTGTCAGCTCGCCCGCAGTGATGCTGCCGCCGCGGCTCTGCAGCGTAATGCTCTCGCTGTCAGGCGCGTCTCCATGAAGCACAATATCGTTATCAGCCAAAATCTTAAGATAGCTGCCTGCGTCCTTGCCTGTCGACAAATGCTGCAGAACGAGCTGCTTGTCGCCCAGCTGGTTAATCGCCACAGCGCCGCCCGCAATTACGCTCAGGCCATCGTTCGCCTCATCCTGTCCGTAAAGGCTGACATTCAGCGCACCTGTGCTGCCAACGCCGTTAATCGCTGTCAGATACAGGCTCTGCGCCTGAATATTGACAGCCTCCGGCTCTGCAGCCAGCTTGTTGATGCTGCCGAGGCTCGTAACCGTCGCCCTGCCGTTGCCGGTCATAAGCGTCTCGATATTGAGGTCCTTGCTTGCACGGCCAGCGAAGTTCTTCTCAAGGCTAACCTCCTCGCGTCCCTGCAGGAAGATGTCGCCCTGGCCGCCCTTAGCCGCAGCCTGAATATTGATTTTGCCCTGACCGTTGCTCGTCGTCTGCTGGATGCCCAAGGTCTGCGTTTCGTCAATCACGGCGATTTGCTTGCCATCAGCAGCCTTGCGCAGCGTAACATTCGTCACATCTGCCTGCCCCAAGGTCTTCAAATCATTAAGCGCATTGGCATTCTTATAGCTGCCGTCAGCATTCTTCGCCAAAATCCCGGTAAGCGTAATTTCCTTCGTCTCGCCGCGCTGACCGACGCTGCCGTTCGCCGTCAGCGTGATATTCCTGCCGATGACGTTCGGATCCTTCGTCGAGGTCTGGTCCAGGCTTTCTGCCGTCTTTTGCAGAATGCTCTCAGAAACAGCGTAGAGCAATGCCGTTTTGTCCCAAGCAGCATAGCTGCCCAGTCCCTTTTCCTGATTCAGTCTGCTCTTGATTTCCTGCAGCCTGCTGTTGCCGCCCTCGATGAGGCCGATATTTTTCCAGCGCTGCAGACGGCTTTCCTCGCTGCCCTTGGCCGCAGCCTCCTCCGGCAATGCATCAATTATGCTGCCTGCCGACTTCAGCGTTACGTCGCCTGTGCTCGAATAAACTCTGCCAAGGCGCAGATTGCCCTCGACCTGCTCAATATTGATATCGCCCTTCGCCTTCACGTTAATCGAAGCGCTGAGGCTGTCATCTCCGGCAGCATTCTGCCCTGCCTTAATCTTCATAGCCGAACCATCGCTGCCATCACCATAAATGCTGCCATTAGCAGCTGTCAGGTTGATACGATCCGCCTCGATAGCATTGTTGCCTGCATAAATAATATCGCCGTTGCTGGAGCTGTTCGTAATATCAAGCAGCTTCCATCTGTAGCCACTTTCACTCAGCTCGCCGGAATTCGCATCTAGATGCAGTCTGCCCTTCGCTCCGGCGAGGTTGCTGACATTAACCGTGACCTCACCGCCAGCCTGACTCCACGATTTAAGCTTCAAGTAAACATCGTCTCCAGCTGCAATATTGATATTCTCCAGATTGCCCGTGCCGGCAACGCTGATTATGCGGCCATACAGAGCGCCGCCACTTTGCTTCACCGGCTCTCCGACATCAATCCTGCCGGAATTTATCAGTACTGTGCCCTTGGTGTTGTGGGTGATATTGCCTGCTGCATCCGTACCTTCATAAAGCTGCGTGTTGCCGATAGAGCCGCTCATCTCAATGCCGCCCATAACATTGTGCACCTTGACAGCCGACTCCTCAGCCTTCTGGCCAAGGAATTTTACTTCGATAGGATAATCTGCCTTGGCGCTGGCAAAATACGTATCCGTACTGCCCGTCTCCTCCTTCCAGGTCACCTCATGGTGCTTATGGCAGCCAAATAATCCGGTGCTATAATAACGCTCGCTTTCGATAGTACGCACAGCTTCTCCCAGCTGGTTATGCTCGTACTCCATAAAGGTTTTGCGCGTATCATTCGTCTCCTGAACCACCACGCCATCCTTGCGCGCCTCATTAGCACTGCTGCCGCTGCCTGTAAGGTTCTCCTGCGTCGACCACTCCTGCAGATCCTTATCCTTCTCCTCCAGGTCCCACAGTCCCCAGCCGCCATCCATATCATCATGGGTATAGCGCTTGTAATCAGTGTTCTTCGTGCCGCTTGTCCACGTATAGCGCAAGCCGGCCTTAGGCTTATATTCGCCTCCTTTGTCTCCATCAAAGTAGTTCGCCATATATTCATACTTCGTACCACCGCTGCTGACATAATAGGTCTCCATCATGCCATTGGTGTACTCCGTCACCCTCGCCACAGGAATTTTCTTATTATTATAAGATACAGAATAACCGGCAGTATCCGTGATGCTGACGCGTCCTTTGACATCGTTCGTGATGAGGCTGCCCAGCTTCATGTTATAAGGAAGGTTAGACTCTATAGTAATATTGCTCGTGCCATCAAGACAGTAAAGCCTGCCGGCACCGATGCTGGAAATGCGGCCGGTAAGATAAATCTGTCCGCCTGAGGCATTGACATCCTCCAGAATGATTGTATTGCTTGCAGGATTGTAGTAGGCGCCAATTCTGTACTTATAGCATTTTGCATCATAGTCCCAATAAGCAGAGCCCTTGACAATCCGGTACGCATCGTTGCCCTTGACATAATCATCGGTGAGCTTGTCGCCCTCCTTATAGCTGCTCTTAATCTTATTTATCGCCGCTTCCACGTTTTTATCATTACTCATCCACAGTCCATAATCACCATAGCCGCTCTGGACAATGCCGTCGACATTGATATCCGTAGCGTTGATGGAGATGACGCCGCCGGCGATAAAGCTGCCCGTGGGCTCCATGCCATCATAAGGCACCCCATTGGGCCCTGTGATATCGTAAATATTTTCCTTATCTTTTTTCAGCTTATCATATTGTTTATTAAAAAATTGCCGCGGATCGTGGTCGATATTCACAATGCCATCAGTGAAGGTTTGTGTAATCGAGCCGCCTGCTGAAAGCGCAACACTCGCGCCCAGCACAGAAACGCTGTCCTGCGCCGATGCTCCGGCGATAGTGATATTGTTATTCTGGCTCGTAATCTTAATCGAACCATTTTTATTATACACATCACCGCTGACGATAATATCGGCCTGCGGCAAATATTGTCCATAGGAAGCCTTGCCGTCCTCCACAACCCTATAATCTAAGGGCGCACCGCTGTAATTGCCCTTGATATTGATGCTGCCGCCAATGCCTGTCTCCGACTTCACGCTTTGGAAGCCGCCGCTTGCCGCATTGGCTTTTTTATTGAGCTTGCTGATATTATTATTAAAATCGCTGCTCGTGCTGCCGGTCAGCTGCTCATTGTTATACAGCAATCGTCCGCCGCCATCGTCCACGTTGATTCTTTGCAGACGCAGCATAAGGTTGGTATTGTTGGTTACGTTGATTTCCGGACTGCCGTTGGCTGCCAGCGAGCCTGTCGCCTTGCTGCTCTTCAGGACGGACGTGTTGATAGCAATGTTGCCGCCGGATGCCGTCAGCTCTGGAATCTCCACGTAGTCCACCATCTTCCTGGCATTGAGCACATATTTGCCATCGACATAGGAAACCTCGCCCATTTTTTCCATCTGACTGAGCAGGCGCTCCGCCTCGGCCTTATAGCCAATATAGGAAGCACTGTCGGCGCCGTCGCTGGCGTATTCGCTTATCAGCAGCATGATTTCATTGTAGCGGTTCATCAAGGTCTGCGCATAATCAACAGAGCCAAGCTTAATGCTGTCCTTAATAGTCGCTGCCGTTTCCTCAGTCAGGCCGCTGTTCGCACCTGTGGGCTTGCCCTGCGCATCAAGCACCTCGCTGCCTGCAACAGTAATTTTGCCCTGCAGCTCCTCCTTGCTGAGTGCCGTTTTATTCGTCAGTGACTTGCGTTCGTCCTCATCGAACAGCGCGATATCGCCTGCTGCACCGACAACGATGTTAATCCTGTTATCCATGCCTGCAGCCATGCTGCCGTTGATATCAACGCTGTTTTTATCAAGCTTATTATAATGCTTGCTGCCGGTATCCTCGGTTACATAGCCGCCCTCTTCATCACCGCCATAGCTGGTATCACGGCCTGTATGGACAAATACCAGCTCCTCGCCTGCGTCAGCATAGATATTCGTATGCCGCACGCTGTTGCTCGCGCCGCTCTGCATGAAGAGCTCGTTCTGCTGTGTAACCTCATTGTTAAGCGAAGGACTCAGCACCACGGGAATAACGCTGCCATTATAATTTATCGCCTGCGCATCCAGCTCGATGCGTCCCAAGCTGCCATCGAGATGCTTGCCTGCATAGTAGTTGATATCGTTCATGCTGTACAGCTCGCCTGCGCCGTAAAGCCCGAGCGCATTCGTGCGCTGCAGAGCATTCTTCACCACAGCATTGCTGCCGGCTAAAACGCCAATCGGCGTTTCAGCAATAGCACTGGTGTACAGCTTGAGGTCGTCCGCTGCTGCCAGCGTAATATCCTTATAGGCTGTGCTTGTCTTGATGTTCGAGTTCGTCAGCTCAATACGGTTGTCATTGTTAATGTTATTAGTGACGCGCGTTTCTGTGGCATCAATTATGCCTGAGGAATAGACATAGGCATTAACAAGCAGGTCCTCCTCGCTTTGGCTGGCCAGCTGCACGTGACCCTTTTTGCTCTGCAGGCTGCTGTCCTGCAGTCTTACGGCCGTCTCTGCCGTAATGCTATTGTCAACTCCTGCAGTATTGACGCCGACCAAGTCGGAATAGCCCTGTCCCCACAGCATCTCGTTATAGCCCTCTGCTCTGTTCAGCTTGACATTATTATCTGCCTTGAGCAGCATATCGCTGCCGCTGGTCAGCTTAGCCGCAGAGGCTTCGACAAAGGCTTTGCCAGTGCTCTTATTATCCGCAGAAGCATCGCCGCCGCCGGCTAAAGAGTTCGTCAGCGCATCCGCCTTGAGGTTGGTATTCTCCCTGCGCAGCGCTTGTACGCTCATGCTGTCCGCCGCTGTCAGCTCGCCCTTGAGCGTCACGCTCGTCTGCGCCTTAGCGTCATGCGTAGCCTTAGCTGTATAGGGCGAAATCTCCAGCATGGCACTTGCGCTGCCATCAGCCTTAGCCGTCACGCTCTGCACATTCTCTGCCAGCACGTCCAGCTGCTGCAGCGTCAGCCCCTTGCCGCCATCGAGAGAAATGGCGACGGTGCTGTTTTCCTCCGCCTTCGCAAAGTTGTTGCCGCTGCCTGCTATAATGCCCAAGCCAAAGGAATAGACGTAAGCATTGCTGCTGTTATTGTTCAGCGCCTGCACGCGCAAAGCTGCCAGCTTAGAGTCTGCGCTGATGTCGCCAAGGTAAACATTGCTCTGCATCGCGTTTTCCGTCAGCGCCCTATTAACCGTTACATCCAAGCCTGCGGACACGCTCACTGCATTGTTGATTGCTTCCGTCGTATAATCGCTGTCGCGGCCTATCTTTGCCTGCAGCTCTGCGCTGTCCGCCCTAAGGCTGCTGCCAGCGCCTACATAAACGTCCGCCGCACCAAGGGCACGCGATTCAGCACTGCTGCCATGAATCGAAATCACACCGACCGTCACGCCTGCCTCGATTTCGTCCTTGACCTTGCCTGCGTTTTCAGCAGTAATGCTGAGGCTCTTGCCTTCTACGCTGCCGGCAGTCTGCTTGCCCAGCTCCACGCCGGCGGCCAGACTATCCTTGCTTTCGAGCACCAGACGGCCTGCGCTGACGCCGCCAATGTTGACAGCCAGCGCCTTATTATCCAGCTGCACCTTATTTTGTGCGCTAAGCGTGGCTTTATCCGTCGCTGTAATTGTTGAGCCGTTGATTTGCAGCTTGTTCGCACCGCTGTGCTTAATATAGGAAACAGTGTCGCTGTAGGCTTCGATGCTAAAGCCGCCCTGTCCCGTATAATGCTTGATATTGCCATCCGTCAGCGAGCTGATGTCCACACTTTTGCCCTTGATTATCGCCTCAGCAAGCTGCACGCTCTGCTCCTCGCGGAATCTCGTGCGATTGCCTGCCACCGCCACAAACGCTCCTGCGACTGCTGCCTGACGGATATCGCTATTGACATTGTTCGTTCCATGTGCCGCAGCCTGCACTGCCTGCCCGGCCTCCAGCGTGCTGCCCTTGATATTTACGCCAACCTTGCCGGCTGCGCTGCCCTTATTGAGCTTCACCTCTGCCACGGAATTAGCAGGCAGCGCCTTGAGCGCCGCATTCGTGCCGGTAAGGCCTTCGCCTGCTATGCCCTGAATATCCGTCACGTATTGCTTTTCCACGCTATCGGTAGCCTGCGTATACGTTGTATATGTATCGTAGCTTTGCTTATTTTCGTTCCATACATCATAGGTATAGGCATCCTGCAGCTCTCCGCCCAGATTCGTATACATCAGGTTCACACCTACGGCCAAACCGCCAATTGCTGCGCCAACGAGCTGCGCATCTGCTGTGCGCCTTTCGTCAGCAGTAACCTTAATATTATCGGCATAGAGCTTGCTGCCGTCCACCGTCGCCGTTGTCTGCGTGTTGATGTTGGCTACGCCCACGCCTACCGCTACGCCTGCCAGCGAAGCAGTGCTGTCGACAACGTTCGTAAATTTGTTGCTGACCTCATTGTCCGCCGTAATGTCGATATTATGGAAGGCATTCTTGCTATCGCCTAGCTGAGAATTTTTCACTAGGGCAGCAGTCTGCGCCTCAAGATTCACCACCTCAACGCCCGTACCGAGGGCCGCACCGAGAGAAAGCGCCACATTATTGCTGGAAACCTCTGTCTCTATGCTGGTCTTGTTTTTCGCCGTCACCTTTACGTCCGCGCTTTTATCAGCACGTTGCAGCTTGCTATCTGCCAAGCCGGCCAAAATGCTGGCCTTATCATCAACGGTCGTCACGCCTGCGCCGACGCTGCCGCTAATCATGCTGGCAGTCAGCGCAAAGCCATTGTTATAGGCAGCTATATCCATATTTCTGTCGGCATTCACCGTCAGGCTCTTCACGCTGCCCTGCACCTGCTGCACATAGGCCTCTGTCTTGTCCTCCAGCACGTTGACCTGCACGGACGCTGTCAGTGCGCCTGCGCCCTCAGCGCCTGCGGCAGCACTCACGCCTGTCGTGACGTGCTCCACCTTAGTTTTGCTGTTGGCCTGCACCAGCGCAGCACCTGCTCGCCAGCTGCCGCCCTTAGCCTGCGCAACAGTGTCACGGCTGTTCGTCAGCACGCTGACCGCCGCACCTAAAGCGCCGCCGCCCAGACCACCGCCGCCAATAGCCAGAGCATCCGCACTGTTCGTCAGCCTGTTGTCACTGTTGGCCTTGACGCTTACCGCAACATCATCTGCTTCAGCCTGCAGCTTGACCTTATCAAAGGTCGCCTGCGTCACGCCGTCAGCAGAGAGCACAGCCACGCTGCCCTGCGCCGCAACGCCGGCCATCTCGCCGCCAATAGCTATGCCACCGCCCAAGGCGAGGTTCAGCGTCGACGACTTATCGTTAGCCAGAACGTTTATTGTTGTATTTTTCGCCAACTCGAGCTGCGTATCATTGAGCTGTGCCTGTACATGTCTGCCCAGCTGCGTGTTGACTACAGCGCCACCTACCGTCACTGCCACATCCTTGCTGCCTGCAAGCTCTATGCTGCCAGCCGCCGTATTGATGCTGCTGTTATCCTTTGCGCTGACCTCAATGCTGCCTGCGCTCTCAATGCTGCTATCACCATCAACAACAGCCTTGGTATCATTCTTGCCATAGCTGCCTGCATAAGCGCCTGTCGCCGCGCCACTGGCAAGCGCCGCGCTCACGCCTGCGCCCACCGTCACGATGCTGCTGTCATTTATCGCCTCAGCCTTGAAAAGCTTATTCTTACCATTATAGCCAGTCAGCTTCAAACCGCTTACATAAGCACCCGTCGTATTATCGAGATCGCTTTGCGCCCACGTCAGGCCTGCTGCGCCGCCATATTGGCCCGTAATCACTGCACTAAGCTGTCCGGCAACGCCGACCAGCAAGGATTTCGTGCTGCTTACAGCCTCCACATTGTCGGCCTTGATGTTGCCTCCCGTCAGACTTGCCAGCGTATCATTATGCAACGTATTATCTACGCCCGAGCCTGCCAGATCGACAGAAACCTTATCCGTGCCTGCGGAAGCAGCTGCACCAGCCGCCACTGCTACCATGAGCGTGTCGGAGGCAGCAGTAATCTTCACGCCGTCCTTGCCGGATGCAGTAATATTATTATCACTAGCCGCAGCATTAAAGCTGTTCTTGATATGATTGATGTTCGTCGCCACAGCGGCGCTGCCGCCGTAGCTGCCTTCACTGGCCTTCGCTGCTACGGCAATCGCGCTGCCCACGATAACATTGCCTGCGCTTTCCGCCGTCAGCGTCTTGCTCTTATAGGTCAGAGAGCCGTCCTTATTCGCCTCCGCGCCCAGCGCCACGCCCTGCGAGCCGTTGGCCTGCGCCAGCGCCGCCTGTGCGTCAAGGTCGAGAATGTTCGCCGCTGCAGCAGCCGTAACATCTACGCCGGCCTTGGTCTTTTCATCGACAAAGCTACGCTTGCTATTGAACACCAGCGTTCTGCCGTGGCTGTCCGTAAGCTTGCCTGTCGTTTCGTCATAAGAAATTTTATTATTCGCATCGTAAATGTCTGCCGCCGCGCCATTGTCCTCATAGACATAGCTTGCGCCCTCGCCCACGATGTACTGCTTGCTGCCATTGGCATCAAGCTTATAGAATTTGCCTGTTTTCTCCTCGACAATGATGCCGTTATCCGCAGTGGAATTGATAGCGTCGATGTACTGGTTCTGCTTTTCATTGACCTGCAGCTTGCCATCGCGTACTTCATTCGCCACGGACTGCGCATAAATTGTGTTGCTGCCGGCCTGCGCCTGCACATCATTATCCACCATATTTACGGCAATCGCCACGTCGCCCATGAAGTAAGCCTTGCTGCCCACCAGCACGCCGATGGACGTTGCTGTGCCAACCTGCACCAGATTGCTCAAGGCCAGATTGCTGATGCTGCCGGCTAATTTATCCTGCGTGCCAATACGGTTGTCCTGCATTACGGCGCTGATTTTGTTGTCCACATCACTGATGCTGATGGCTGCGCCTGCCGCCGCATTGCCGCGTGAAAACTCAAAATTAATGCCGCCGCCAGCCTGCACATCCTTGTCATAGGCAACGTTGCTCACGTTCAGCGCACCGTTCTTCATGACATTGCCCGTCATTTCGGCCAGCACCGTGCTGTCCACATAGTTGGCCGAGCCGGAGCCGCCAAGATTGATATCCACGCTGCCTGCACGCTTGCCCAGCTCCACGCCCATGGCTAAGCCTGCTGCTGCCTGTGCGCCGCTGTTCTGCGCCAGATTCGTCACGTTGTCCGCATTATTAAACTCGGCGCGGCGCAAAGCGCTCGTGGTCGACTTATGCACATCGTTGACCGCTATCGCACCGCTCAGCATGCCTTCGAACTTCGTCGAGCTGGCTTTCTCTCCCGCAAAGCCAAACTTGCTCAAAGCAGCAGAGCCGTTGTACGCGCCAATGTAGGAGCTGTCCTCCGCCGCAATAGCCACGCTCGTGGTCTTATCAGTGCCTGCGGGACGCAGCAGCTCTATCTGAACATTATCTATTGAAGCGTCTGTTTCATCCTTCACGTAGTTCCACGCAACACTGCCTGCGGCATCAACCTTGATAACGCTTTCCTCCAGCTTCTTGCTGTCGTTCTTTTTATCGCCGCCTGCACGCAAGGTACCCTGCACCTTATCATCATTTTTATCGCTGCCGCCTGCACTGGTGTCATCTTTTTTCTCTTCTGCCTTCACCTCGGCCTTCTCCACGCCCTCCTTAGCCTTGCCGTCCGAGGTAGACGTGCTCACACCGCCTGCGTCCTTATTCACGTTGCTGCTCTTGCTCGCCACGCCTGCCAAAGCAAAGTTGTTGATAACGCCGTCGGTGTGCGCGTTCACCTCCAGCGCACTCGCAGTGATGCTGCCCTTGCCTGCGCTGTCCGTGCCTTCAAGATTGCGCAGCTGCGCCAGCGTCTTGACATTATAATCAATAACGCTCGTGCTCACGCCGACAGAGCTGCCTTGGGAATAGCCAAAGTCACCTGTTACTGCTGTCAGCACAGTGTCGTTGGCTGCCGCCAGCCGCAGCTTTTTGGCCGCACTTAAGCTGACGTCGTCATCGACCAGCGTTTCTGCTGCCGACGAGCCGCCTACATAGTTCACCATGCCCGTGATGCCCAGCGAGCTGGTTTTCGCACCGCCCATGACGAGCGAGGTATTGATAATATCGTTGGCCGTCTGCATAGCGACAGCACCGCTGCCAGCACTGATGCCTACGCCATTATTGACGCGCACCTCGCTCTTATTGGCAGCGTTCTGCACGCCCACCGACGCACCCAGACCGTTTTGGCCTGCATCATTCGTAAAAATATCGGGAATTAGCTGCCACTTGCCTGCGAGCAGAGCATTCTGCTCCGTTACGGACGCAGCCAGTGCCACATCTGCCCCGGCCGTCAGCCTTTTGTGCGCACCGATATTCACCTTGGCGTTGTTCGCAAGATTCTGCACACCGACCGTGCCTGTAATCATCGTCGTGATATCGGGCTTGCTCATGAGCGGCTTGTCCGTCGAAGCGGAAACGTACATATTCGCATAATTAGACGCATTGAGCAGATTCTCGAGCGCATTCTTCAGCTCGGTCGCACCTGTCAGCTCCGTCAGTATTTCCATGGCAGCCTTTGATTTCATCGCAAACTGCTTATCTTTAACAAAAGCTTCCGCCGAGTTTTTGCTGGCCATAGTCAGGATATCAGCAACAATCGTCTCGATCTGCTGCACCTTCGCCTTGGCATCACTAGCAGCATCATCCTCAAGCTTGCCGCCCGTCGACCAATAGTTATAGAAGCTTTCCCAGCCTGACTTCACAGCATCCACCAGCTTATTGACGCGCTGGTAGGAATTATCTACATTGGCAGTAATATTGATATTGCCCTTAGCTGCCAGCTCCGAGCCGCTATCCTCCGCAGCATTCACCTCTGCCGTATTGTGCATATCCTCCACGCCTATAGCCGCACTAACGCCTAAGGGATCATCGCGGTTCGCCGCATTGAGCAGGTTTTTCGTCGCAAATTGCGAATCTCCAATGCTGACTGCGGCTGTAAGCGCCAGATTGCCGCCTGTAGCCGTAATCGGCACACCTGCAGCGATATTCGTCCGCGCCTCGTTATCCACCAGCGCCAAACCAAAGCTCATACCAAAATTGAAATATTGGTCCCAGGTCTTTTTATCCTTCTTGATATTGGGACCGGCTGCTGCGCTGACCTTCGGTCCTTCGTTGACACCGGAGAGGAATTTACGCAGCTCATCCAGACCATGCTTCGCCTGCGGCGTGTTGACCACCCACTGACTGCCCGACAGCTCCGGCCCTATCGAAGAGTCTGCCGTCACGCTAAGCTTATTGAGCATATGCTTGCTGTTCAGCTGTACCTGCGCGCCCTCAAGCGCTGCATTGTCATTGATAACAGCCTTTCCCTGCGTGCTGGAGATGTTGATAGCCGTATTGAGCGGCGTATTTTCTTTAACCGTTATGGAAGCAGTGCTTGCGAGGGTGTTCACATTCACTGCATTAACTGTCAGCGCACCGCCGGCCTTGAGCAGCGGATTATTTTTATCCTTCGCCGCTGAGCCTGCTGTACCAAGGTTAACCACGGCAGCGCTGTTCTGAAAGTTCATCGCCATCGCCAGTCCAGTATAGAACGAGCCATCGTCCTTGCTGTCACCGCCCTGACCGTTATCCAGAATGCGCGGTGGCTTCACCACCATCGTGCCGATGCTTGTATCCACAGCCTTGGCAGTTACTGCCAGATTCTTCTCTGCCTTCAGCTTGCCGTAGATATTCACCGTCGCCTTGCTGTCCGTATCTACATAAACAAAGCCGCCGGTAAAATACTTCAGCTTGTTGGCGTCACCCTGCTGCAGCTTCGGCTGAATCTCAACCTTAAAATTGTTGCTCGCTGTGCTGTTCGCTGCTGCACTGATATTCTCGGACGCAGTGAACTTGCCTGCGCTGCCCACGCTAATCGTCGCTTCTGCATTAGCAAAGCCAAAGGGCATATACAGCTGCTCGATAACATTATTCACAGTATCGAAATACTTGCCGCCCTTGCCAAAGACGCCTCTGTCCTCCAGCGTCGAGCCAATCGCATCTGCCAACGCATCGTTGACCGTAATCTTATAGCCCATAGCGTTGGTAATCTCCTCCGCTGTTCTGTCAAGACCGTCGTAAATGCTCTTCAAATTCTTGCTGTCCAGACTGTTCACAGCGTTGGCTGTAACGGTAATATTGCGTCCCTTCAGCTCGCCGTCAACCTTTACGTCGGCCTTGGCGAAGGCCGCAATATCGAGAATCTCGACCACATTACGGTTGCTGTCATGCGTTGCCTCAGCGCTCACCAGCACATCACCGGCAGCGTCCAGCTTGGCACCCTCAGCGATATTCACCTTCGCCTCCACGGTATTTTTCAGGCTATCAGAATTTAAAAACATCTGCGCTGCATTCTTCTTCGTTGCCGAAGCCTGCAGCTTGATGCTGCCATCGCCCTTGAGCGCAGCATTATCCGCATCGTTCGGGTCGGCAATCACAATATTGCCGCTGCTGTCCACCGTCGCCGTCAGCCTGCCGTCCTTCACGGCCGCATTGCTGACCAGACCATCGGTATTCACCGTCGTATAAAAAAGCATGCCTGTACGCAGCTGCGGTGCAAAGCTCGAGCCTTTAGCCTTCGCCACGTTGATATAAGCCGCGCGCAGGTCGATGCCTGTAGCAGTATTGAGCGTGCCGCTTACATCAATAGTACCCTTAGAGCTCAGCTCCCAATTCTGCTTCTGCAGGGCCTCACTGGCAGCCTTCGCATTCTCAAAGCTGTTTTCCGCAGCAAGCACCGTCAGCGAGCCGGCGTTAACCACGCCGCTCGTGCCCACAATCATGCCGTCCTTGCTCAAAAAATACAGATTGCCGCCAACCTTGTTGTCACGGATGGCATTCACCGTACCATTAATATCAATTCTGCTGTCCACCGTATTGACCAGGGTATTAAAGACAGCGCTGTCCTTCGCCTGCTGAAAATACAGATTTGCCAGCTCCTGGTTTTCCACCTTGAAATCCTTAAAGCGGTTCAGGCCTACGTCGCCATGCACTGACTCTGCATAAATATCTGCTCTGCCCGACTGCATAAGATTCTTGTCGCTGTCCACGCGCACAATGCTGCCGGCAGCGAATGCTTCACCGCAAAAAAATGGCAGCACAACAAAGCCTGCTGCCAGCACTGAACTTAAAATCCTCAGTCTGTCAGCAGTCCTTGCCAAGCTGCCCTGACTAGCCTCCGCCTGCTTTTTCAAGCCATAGCGTAATACCTTTCTATATATGCCCATGCTTATCCGCTCCTTTGTCACTAAAATTTACTGATTCTAGTTTATAAAGTAATGCTCTTCTCTAAGCTTTTTCCAAATAACATAAGCTATATTTCTTTTAATTATATTACAAATGAAAGTATTTCTCCAACACTTTTGTCTGAACCTCACTGTTCTCTGCCTGAACTGTATTGACATACTCCCACCACTTAATACCTACGGTATTTAAAGTGGGGGGATTCTAGGATACAAACGAGCCATGCCATTCCTGCAAGCAGGATATAGGTCTTACTGATTCTCTCCTACTGGATGATGTCCCACCCAGATGTTATTATCTACAAATACTTTAATCCTTCATTAAGGATATTGATTGCAGCATTTTCGGCGAACCGCTATTCATCTCCCACCTAAGAGGTAGGAGTCTTCTGGCTAAAAAGATAAATAAATAAAAATCTTATTCTTCGTCAACGCCCATGGCAATTTTTTCCGGGGTAATCGGCAGCGTCATGAAGCGCTTGCCGGTTGCCTGATAAATTGCATCGGCAATCGCCGGAGCTGGAGTGTTGATTACCAGCTCGCCAACGGATTTGGCGCCGAAGGGACCGCTTTCCTCATAGCTGCTGGCAAAGTCAACATAGATATGACCGATATCCTCACGGCAGGGAACCTTATACTGCATGAAGGAGTTTTCGTAAATACGACCTTTAGGACTGTAGGTTACGTTTTCCATCAGCGCCATGCCGATGCCCTGCAGAATGCCGCCCTCGGTCTGCACCTTCGCTAGATGCGGGTTAACCGGAGTACCGCAGTCAACAGATGCGTAGAAGTTCACAACCTGTGCCTCACCTGTCAGCAGGTCGGTTTCAACCTCAGCCACACCGGCCATAAACGGCGGCGGGGACAGCACGCTGTTTTGCTCCACGGTTTCTTCCAGAGCGATATCGTTATTCACCATGGAAGCAGTGGCGATATCAAAGAGGCTTACAGCCTTGTCGCTGACAGTGTCACGCACCTCGCGTCCGTCAAAGACAACCTGGTCCGTGCCGCATCCCAGCAGACGTGCGCCTAATTGGCAAATCTTGCCGCGCAAACGCTGTGCACAGATTTCTACGGCCTTGCCGGTAATATATGTTGTACTTGATGCGTAGGAACCGGAATCATACGGAGACGCGTCGGTATCCGCACCGAATACGGTAATGTTATCGTAATCACATTCCAAAACCTCTGCTGCCATCTGCGCCAGAACGGTATCGCAGCCGGTGCCCATATCGGCAGCACCGATCAGCAGTGTGTAATGTCCCTCGTCGTTAATTTTGAGGGTAGCACCGCCGACGTCGCAGTAAGGAATGGAGCTTCCCTGCATCGCAATAGCCACGCCCATTGTGCGTACCTTGCCGTCAGGCAGCTGCTGCAGCGGGAACTTTTGCTCCCAGCCGCTCATCTCGCGTACCTGTTCCAGGCAGCGGTCCAACGCGCAGCTTGTGTTGGGCGCACCGTAATATGCAGGCATAATATCGCCCTCACGCGTAATATTCATCTCGCGCAGCTTAATTGGGTCCATTTTCAGACGTGCTGCCAGCTCGTTCACAGCGGACTCCACAGCAAAGATACCCTGAGGAGCACCATAACCGCGATAAGCACCTGCAGCCTGCAGGTTGGTGTAAACTACGTCAAAGCCGAAGCGGAAGGCCTCGGTACGGTACAGAGGAATAGACTTGTGACCGGAAAGGCCGACGGTCGTGGGACCATGCTCGCCGTAAGCACCGGTATTGGAAAGAGTATATAAATCAATCGCGCGGATTTTGCCTTCTTTAGTAGCACCAAGACGCACGCGCACCTCCATCTCATGGCGCGGGCTGGAAGCTATATGACATTCATAACGCGAGAAAATCATCTTACTCGGCTTTTTTGTTTTCCAGGTAACAAAGGCCGGATACATTTCGCTTACACAGCTCTGCTTAGCGCCGAAGCCGCCACCGATACGCGGTTTAACCACGCGTACCATGGTTTTGGGGATATGCAGCGCGTTCGCAATAATGCGGCGGCAATGGAAAACTATCTGCGTAGAGCTGAGGACATTCAAACGGCCGTAGGTATCAATAGAACAGTAGGTTACGAAAGGCTCCATCATATCCTGCTGCACAGCCTTGGTGTGAGTTGTCTGGTCGATAACAACATCGCATTCCGCCAGAATCTTATCAACCTCGCCGTCCTCGATAACCTCATGGGCACACAGGTTGCGCTTATTGTCGGCACCAACCGGGCAGTTCGCCTTCCAGGTATCCTCCGGATGCACAAGCACAGGGTTATCCAGCGCAGTGCGGAAGTCAAGCACTGCATCCAGCAGCTGATATTTTACTTTAATCAAAGACAGCGCCTTATCAACAGCCTTTTCCGTTTTGCCGGCAACAATCGCTACAATGTCACCAACAAAGCGTACATGACGGTCCAGCAGCAGGCGGTCATAAGGACTGGGCTCAGGATAGGTCTGGCCTGCGTAGGTGCAGCGCTCGCCGTCCTGGTCCACGTCCTCCCAGGTATAAATTGCTTCAATGTCAGGAACCTTGGCTGCAATAGCGGTGTTGATGCTTTCAATAATAGCATTCGCATGCGGGGAACGCAGCACCTTGACAAGCAGGCAATCGTTCGGCACCAGGTCATCGGTGTAGACAGGCTGGCCTGTCACCAACTGCATAGCATCCTTTTTGCGGTAGGATTGGTTAACTATTTTCATCTGCAGCTCCCCTCCTTATGCCTGCGCCTGAGCTTTTTTCCAGGCGATAAAATTCTGGATTCCGCGCAGCTGTCCTTCATAGCCAGAGCAACGGCACAGGTTGCCTGCCAGAAATTCCTTGATTTCTTCTTCAGTAGGCTCGCTGTTTTCACGCAGCAGCGCAATCGCGTTCATAATCATACCGGGGTTGCAGAAGCCGCACTGCTCCGCGCCCTGGTCGGCAATAAAGGCACCGAATTCCGCTGCCTCCTGCTGCATTCCCTCCATCGTTACGATGCTGTGGCCTGCGGCACGCGCAGCCAAAACAGCACAGGAAAGCACCGGTTTATCATCCATAAATACAGTGCACAAACCGCAGTTGGTAGTGTCACAGCCGCGCTTCACGCTGTAGCATCCTTCCTTGCGCAGAAAATCTAGTAAAACTGTATCAGCCTCCATCATACGAGTCAGCTTTTTGCCATTTAAGGTTAAGGTTATCTCCATCAGGCCTTACCTCCCAGTTCTGTTAAACATCTTGCTGTCAGCACCTTAATCAGGTGTGTACGATACGCAGCACTGCCGCGCGGATTAGTTTCCGTCGGCAATAAGCCGGCAGCATATTCCGCAAAGGCCTGCGCCTTCTCGCCAGTCATAGGCAGAGTTGCGAGCTGCTCTGCATCCTTCACCAGTGCAGCCTTCGCCGGGCGTGCGCCCACTGCGGCCTGCACGCCTTCCTGCGTCAGCGCCGCCGCGCAGGTCAGCACCGGAAAGTCGGTTTTGCTGATGCGCACGGATTTATAGCTGTAATGCGCTGCTGTCTTTTTAACAATAACGCGCACCAGAATATCTCTGTCATACGGCATATTCACAAAATCTGCCAGCGGCACAATACCGCCCTTGTATAATTCTACATAGCTGTCCATAACCAAAAGCAAGGTCAGCACATCCGAAAAGCCGAAGCGTCCAAACACACTGCCGCCTACGGTAGCAAGATTGCGGAACTGCACACCTACAATATGGCGCAGCGCCTCCTTATTTGCTCCCTCGCTGTAAGCGGTAAAGCCTTCATGCAGCTCCAGCCGGCGCAAGCTCACCATCGCACCGATGCGGAATTCCGTTTCTGTTTCCTCTATTGTATCCAGGCCTAAAGCCGACAAATCAATCGCTGTCTGCACATTGCCCTTGCTCAGGCGCATCCACAGCATACCGCCAAGCACGCGGTTAGGACGCTTCTGGTTCAGCTGCCAGGCCTCCTCCAGCGTTGCTGCCTGCTTATATTCACGAATTGTCAACATATACTGCCCTCCTGTTCTTTTTTATTGCATACCTATTCTATTATATTTTACCATATTTTTTCTATACTTGAAAAGATAAAAAATGTACATTGGCTCATAAGTTACATTCTTCTACGGCATAAGAAAAAATGGATGCCTCTCTGTAAAGCAAGAGAAGCATCCACACTTAAAGTTTTGTTATTCAGATTTAAAAGCCTGCTTATTTGCCTTTTTTAGCGCCCTGACGGCGGTTGCTGCCGGTTTTGGGAGCCTTGCGCTTGTCAACAACGGAATTACGTCCGCGCTTAGGTCCTGCGGGCTTTTTCTTTTTGGCAGCCACAGCGACGCGACGTGCCACAACACCGCCCTCCAGATTTTGGCGTTCCATCAGAATACCCAGCTTGGTTTCGATATTACGCAGCCATTTAACCTCGTCGGCAGTATAAAGCGTAATTGCTTCGCCCTCATTGCCTGCACGTCCTGTACGGCCGATGCGGTGAACATACCAGTCGACATCATGCGGAATATCGTAGTTCACAACATGAGTTACACCCTCAACATCTAAACCGCGGGCAGCCAAATCGCTGGCAACAAGAATCTGAATCTTAGCATCACGGAAGGCCTTCATAACAGTTTTGCGCTTTGCGGGAGACATTTCGCCATGCAGCACATCAACGTTGTAGCCCTGCATGCCCAGCCAGTCACCCAGCTCCTTGGTGCGCTCCTTGCTCATGCAGAAAACAATCATCAGATAAGGATTCAGGCGGTCAATGAGCGCTGCCACAACCTTGTTCTTGTATTCGTCGGTTGTTTTCAGGCAAATCTGCTTGATTTTCTCCACGGTAGCCTGGTCCGGATTGATATCAATCAGCGCGCAGTTTTTCGTCAGCTTGCGTCCCAGCTTGCGCACTTCTTCCGACAGAGTTGCGGAGCAAAGCATCGTCTGATGCTCCGGCGCGGTCATAGCAATCAGCTCCAGCGCTTCATCCATAAAGCCCTGCTGCAGCATTTCGTCTACCTCGTCCAGTACCAGGTAGCGTACACCGCCAAGGTCGGTATTACCCTTGCGGATATGGTCCAGCAAGCGTCCGGGAGTACCGATCAATACATGGCTGCGTCCCTCCAGCTTATATTTTTGCGTTTCGAAATCACGTCCGCCGGTAACAGCCAGTACCTTGATATCGCTTTCGCCCAGAATTTTTTTCATTTCGGTGGCAATCTGCTGTGCCAGCTCACGCGTCGGCGTAATTACCAAAGCCTGCACATAGCTTTTGGCAGTATCGATTTTTTCTGCCAGCGGCACCAGGAACGCCAGTGTCTTGCCTGTGCCTGTCTGCGCACGGGCAATTACGTCACGTCCGGCAAACAGCGCCGGGATAGCCTGCTCCTGTACCGGCATCGGCTTTTTGATGCCCATTTTCTGAAGCTGCTCTACGGTGTGGGCACAAACCTTTAAGGCTGCAAATCCATTTGTCATTTCACATTCCTCTTTTCCTCTAAAATTTATCTTCTGACCTTATGGTCGTTTTTCTCTATAACTTTAGTATTATATCATAGATTGGGCAGTAACGGAAAGATGCCGGCAAATTTTTCTGCTGCATATGATTGCTATAGCCTGAAAACCATCTCTGATTTTATAATAAAGCATATAAAAATGCTTAGACAAGCAAATTGTACATGCGACAAAAGGCCCCTGCCGGCGATTTCCGACAGGGGCCTTGACTTATTCAATTTATTCAGCTTCGCAAGCTGACATTTGCTTTTACATTACGCCTCTGAAATAGTGACCTCTTGTAGTACCCGGCAGATTTTCCGGTGCCTCCACCGCACCGCCGATAATCTTGCGGTACAGCGCCACAAGCTCGCCCAAGCGTGCCGCATCGTAATCACGGCCGTCAATTCTCAGCGCAGCCACGCCTGCTTCCGCCATATGCTGCACATTGGCAGTCATAGAAAGCTCATGTGCGTTCAGAATATGCATGCGGCAGAATTGGTCCGTCACAATCGGGAAGCGTGCATCCTTGCGGTCACCCAGGAACAAAGGCTCTGCACAGTTAAACTTGCAGGCACCCTTATCCAGCGCACCCAGGAAGCTGCCGCCTACACAGTATTCGGAAACCATCATTTCCAAACGTCCCTGAATCATGCACTCCAACGGCAGCGGGCTGACGCTCACAAGATGCTCTACCTGCGCCATTGTCAGCTCGGGGCTGAGCACTGCGCCTGCAGCGCCCTGCTCCTGCCAAAACTGCAGTGTCTGGCTATTGAAGATGTTCAAAGACATGTCTGCTACCAAATTGAGCGCAGCATGCTTCTTCGCCAAGGGCCACAAGCCGTTGTTGTTGATATAAACAAAATCAGGCTGCAGCTCCTCCCACAGAGTGAAGAGCTTGTCGAAATATGCCAGCTGTGCTTCCTTGATGATACGCGGAGTAGCAAAGGCCAGCTGACGGCCTGCCTTGCGCACCAGCTTGGCAGCCTTAGCATAATCCGCCTCTGACGGCAGCTGATGATTGAAGCAGTCACCGCCAAAGAGAATGCGTTCAGCACCTGCCTGCAGCGCAGCATTGACCTTCTCAACGCTGTCGCAATGCACTACCAGAACGGATTCATGCTGTTTAGCCTTATGTGCCTGCGGCACTAATTGCTCGCTGAAGCTGTGCACCGCTGTGCGCGCCGGTGCGAAGGCATTCAGACGCGCTGCATCCAGTGCCTCGCATGCCATACGGCGTACTTCGTTCATTTCGCTCATCGGCACCATAACATTTTCATCATGCTCAAAGAACAGGCTGTTCAGGAAATATTCAGTCGTACCGAGGCGGTCCAGCTGCTTGCGTACACCGGCCTCATCCAGCGCACGCTTGCGTGCTGCCTCTACGATAAAATCGGTTTCGCCGTAGCCTACGTTGCCTTCATCATCCGTCAGCGTAACGGTCATAGGCTCGCCCAAACGTGCAGTAACAACGGCATCTACCGGAATGCGTTTTTTGGCGTCCGGACCGAAGAACTGCTGCGCATAGCTCATCAGTCTGCTGTCGAGAGTACGGAAAACGCGATCATTCAAACGTACTCCGTTAGGCACATCAATCGTTACCTGCTGTCCGGGGGCAGCGCTCTGCACGCTATTACCGCCGCACAGCATATCCGTAACAGTGGTGCCTACGCGTCCGCCCACGCTTACCCAAAACTCCAGTCCGTCGCCCAGATGCAGCTCCTTCTCCAGCTTGATAACTGCCTTATTACGGTTTTTATCCAGCTTCGCTACACGTCCGATAAGCACGCCGCGGTTGTTGGGACGGCGGTCGCTCATCATTGTGCGTCCGGGACGGCGCTCCAGATAAGCGGTGGTAAAGTCACGGTTGAAGATTTGCTCGATATTCGCCAAATCTTCTTCCGGCACGTTGTAGTCACCGGCAAGATAGCTGTCAATCGCACGGCGGTAAGCATCTACTACTACCGCAACATATTCGGGGCGCTTCATGCGTCCTTCGATTTTGTAGGACACAACGCCTGCGTCAATCAGCTGCGGCAAAATGCTCAAGGTATTCATATCTTTAGGGCTCAGCAGATACTGGCCTGCATCCTTGCCCTGCAGCATATCCTCATCCTTCGCGTTGAGCAGCTTATACGGCAAACGGCAAGGCTGGGCACAGCGTCCGCGGTTGCCGCTACGGCCGCCGATAAGACTGCTCATCAGGCATTGACCGCTGTAGCATACGCACAAAGCGCCATGGATAAAGGTTTCGATTTCACTGCCTCGGCTGCAGGCGGCACCGATTTCCTTCAGGCTCAGCTCGCGCGCCAATACGCTGCGCTCCATGCCTGCGCCCATAGCGAAGTCTACACCGCTGCTGTTGGTAATGCTCATCTGCGTGCTGGCATGCAGCGGAAGCTCCGGCACAATTTTCTGCGCCAGGCGGATAACGCCCAAATCCTGCACAATGAGTCCGTCTACGCCTACGTTATTCAAAAACAGCAGGTAAGCGGATAAAGCCTCCAGCTCGCTGTCATCAACCAAAGTATTGACGGTAATATACAGGCGCACATGGTGCATATGCGCAAAATACACCGCCTTCGCCATTTCCTCTTCATCAAAATTGCTGGCATAGGCACGTGCGCCAAAGGCTTTACCGCCCATATATACAGCATCAGCGCCGGCGTTTACCGCTGCCTCCAATGCTTCCCAGCTGCCTGCGGGAGCAAGCAGTTCTATTGTTTTCTTTTCCATATGTTATCTACCTTTCACGCACTGCTGCCAGCAGTCTGTCATATCTGGCCTGCAGGCTTTGCAGCTCTTCTGCCAGCACAGCATTTCTTTGCTGCATTTCCTGCTCGAGCGCAGCATATTTTTCCTGCATTTTCTGCTCTGCTGCTGCGCACTTTTGCTGCAGCTCCTGCTCCATCGCAGCGCATTTTTCCTGCATTTTCTGCTCCGCTGCCACGGATTGCTGCTGCATTTCCTGTTTCAGAGCAACGCATTTTTCCTGCAGCTCCAGTCTGTCTGCAGCCAGGTCAAGCGCCGTCCAGATGGCGATTTTATCTGTCTGCAGCAGCTTTTTGCTTTCTGCCAGCTCCTGCATTCTTCTATCTACCTCTGCTGCTATTTTCAGCACCTGTTCTTCGGAAGCAGAGGTCGTTAATGCATAGGTACTATTATATATTTTTACAGAAACTGATGCTTTTTCCATAAACACATCCTCTAGCTTATTCTGCGATAACGGTAAAGTTAAAGCTTTGCAGGCTCATTTTTTCCCAAGAGCGCTTATAATCCATGCGGATATTATAGGTACCGGGCTTGGTAACCGCCAGCACCAGAATTTCAACGCCAGGCGCACCCATTCTTTCCTCATCACCGCGCGGAATGGTAAACGAGCTGCCTACCTTGCTTACTGCCGGTGAGCTGCAGGCAAATTGCCAGCCGTAGCCGGTGGAAGGATTGCTGTCCAGCTTCAGCGCCATCAGTCCGCTTGCAGGCAGACGCAATGTTTTGCCCGCAGCCTTATCGGTAATTTTCGCCAGCTGCAGCAAGCGTCCTGCTTCGCCGATACGCAGGGAGGTAACTACATCCCTGTAGGGCACAAATCTGCTGTAGGCAGCATTTTTCTTGCTGCGCACAAACAAGCCCTCTTCGCCGAAGAGCACATTATCATAATTGCCCAAAGCAGCCTTTACGTTATCATTATCGACAAAGAAATCCGTAACCTCAAACTCCTTGCCGGTTGTCAGATCAAGATTCAGTCCGGTGTGTGCCTTGCGTCCGCCGTTGTCTGCCTCCAGCAGCAGGCTCACCAAACTCGGACGGTTCAGCATCACCTTATAGGTTACACTTCCCTGACCGCCTACCTCCTTGACCAGCTTAGCTGCAGCATCGCGCACCAATGCGTTGGCCTGTTTTTCCAGCTCAGCGGAATTACTGCCGTCGATATAAGGCAGCGTTGCCGTTGCCTTGCCTACAGAGGTCTGTTCGGTAAGCACCGTAGTCTGCTGGTCTGCCAGCACCGGCAGAGATAAACATAAGCACAATAATGTTGTCAACAGGATTTTCATAGCCTGCAGCTCCTTTCTAAAAACATTTTCCAAGCCTTGAACCCCTTGGTAAAAATTAAGCAGGAAGAAAGCCCTCCTGCTTAATTAAAGCAATCGCGCTAAAACTAGCCGCCAATCGCTATTTTACAATCATAAACTTTTAATGAACTCAACAGCCTTTTCCAGACGTGCCAGAGTTCTTTCCTTACCCAGCAGAACCATAACGTCAAACATACCGGGGCTTACGGTGCGTCCGGTCAGAGCCAGACGAGTCGGATGGATAACCTTGCCCAGAGCCAGACCGTTGTCGGCAGCAATCTTATTGTATGCTGCTTCGGTAGAAGCCAGGTCATATACATCATCAGCCTTAATTGCTGCAATGCATTGCTCCAGAACAGGAATATTTTCTGCCTTGAAGTGCTTAGCTACACCCTTTTCATCATATTCTTCAACATCCTTGAAGAAGTAGGTGGAAGCATCGGCAACCTCCTGCAGAGTTTTAACACGTACACGTACAACGTCTACAAGCTTTTCAAAATATGCTTCGTTGGCAGCATCGTTGAACCATTCTTCGGTTACCAGGCCGTCTTTAACGAAGAAGGGCTTAGCATCCGGCAGAATTTTTTCCAGCGGCAGCTCGGACAGATATTGGCCGTTCATCCAGGTGAGCTTTTTGGTGTCATAAATAGCAGCCTTTTTGCTCATCTGCTCCAGTTCAAACAGCTTAACAGTTTCTTCCAGAGTGAAGATTTCGCGTTCATCGCCGGGGCCCCAGCCAAGCAGAGTAAGATAATTGATTATAGCTTCCGGCAGATAGCCTTGGCTACGGAATTCTTCAACGGAGGTTGCGCCGTGACGTTTGCTCAGCTTGGAACGGTCCATAGCCAGAATCATCGGCATATGACCGAACTTAGGCGGCTCCCAACCCAGTGCTTCGTAAACCAGCAGCTGCTTCGGAGTGTTGGAAAGATGCTCCTCGGCACGCAGTACGTGAGTCATGCCCATCAGATGGTCATCGACACAAACAGCGAAGTTATAGGTAGGAATACCGTTGGATTTTACAATTACGAAATCGTCGAACTGGTCCATGTTAAAGGTAACTTCGCCATGAATCAGATCATGCACGGTGATGCTGCCCTCGGCAGGAATCTTGATACGAATGGAATACGGTTCGCCTGCAGCGATACGTGCTTTAGCCTCTTCTGCCGGAATATCGCGGCAGGTACGTGCATAGCGGAACGGTTGCTTAGCAGCGCGTTGTTTTTCGCGTTGTGCAGCCAGATCCTCGGTAGTGCAGAAGCAGTAGTATGCTTTGCCTTCGTCCAGCAGCTGCTGAGCATATTTTTTGTAAATATCAAAGCGCTCGGACTGATAGTAAGGACCGTATTCGCCGCCGGCCTCCGGGCCTTCATCCCAGTTGATGCCCAACCATTTAAGGCTGGTAAGGATTTGGCTTACGGAATCCTCTTTCAGACGTTCAGTATCGGTATCCTCAATACGCAAAATCAGCTTGCCACCCATTTTGCGGGCAAACAGCCAGTTAAACAGCGCAGTACGCGCACCACCAATATGTAAATACCCAGTAGGACTGGGAGCAAATCTTACTCTGACTTCAGACATTTCATCGTCTCCTTACATTTTAATTACAAATATAGATTGTCAATCAGACTAATTATACAGCTTTGAAGAAAAAAGTGCAAATATTAATCTGCGTTGCCGCCGTTTTTTATTTTTCTTCATGATTTAAAGAAAAAGCAAATCCGAAAGACTTCGTTCATAGAAAACTGCTTTTATTGCTATTATTTCGCATTTTTTCGTTTGTCTAACCGCCGTTTTCGTATTATAATATTGTAATAAAGTAAATAAAAGGAGGATGCTTATGTGCCAAACCCCAGATTGGTCCGTCGGTGACCGCTATCTGCGTGAAAACGTTCCAGAGCTCGCCCCGTTAGTTGACCGTTATTCGCCCTGTCCGTTAAAACCAAAATCTAAAGAGGTTTATTTTACTATATTACTGACCGGTATTATTGCCCAACAGCTGCCGCCTGATGTCAGCCAGCAGCTGATGAAAAAGCTCGAAGGCCTCACCGGCAATCCCATTACGCCGCAGGCAGTGCTTAATGCTTCCGCTGAGGACCTGCTCAGCATCGGTCTGGTTAAGCAAAAGGTAGATTACCTGCGCAGCTTTGCCGAAGCAGTGATCAACGGCAGCGTAACCATGGATAAGTTCGATGATATGACCGACAGCCAGATTACCAAGCAGCTGATGCAAATCCGCGGCCTCGGCCAATGGACCATCGAAATGTTTCTGTTGCTGGCTCTGTGCCGCACAGACGTTGTACCCAGTGCCGACTTTATCTTCAAGAAAGAGCTACAGAAAATGCTCAATCTGAGCGAAATTCCCAAACGCGGCAAAATCAATACGCTTACGGAAACATGGCGTCCCTGGCGCTCGCTCGCAGTGTGGTATATCTGGCAAAAAGCCAACGATAGCGAAAAAAGATAACACAAAAAGCAAAATCATGACCACCCGTCAAACGGGTGGTTTGACGACGGGCTATAAGCCCTTAAT